>Ga0206800_1017_pt1 | contig 42972 bp, 37 predicted proteins | sample Alteio_BWOrgCont_64_FD_152898 | JGI IMG/M metagenome (GOLD analysis project Ga0206800, IMG submission 152898) | Enriched cells from forest soil in Barre Woods Harvard Forest LTER site, Petersham, Massachusetts, United States -... | ecosystem: Environmental > Terrestrial > Soil > Temperate forest >... | reverse complement strand
TTCTTAAATTCCATGATGAATATTTTGTAGGCATCGAATTATATTTACCGATCGCGATCAAGTAAAGTTATTGTTAGCGATTTTTTTTCTAACGTGCTTGCCATTCGCTGTGTTTATTCTTCCCTTGAAATCTAGATTAAATTAATTTGAATGTTTATAATATCAATAATATGGAGATTAACTAATTGGACAAAGAAACAATACTTCAGAAACTAGAAGAGTTATTTCACTTTCAAGATTTAACCCAATTTAAAACACTACTCACATCTATCAAAATCTGATGATATGAGATGTTTCTTATTAAGACATCATCTTTTATAAAAAATAATGTCTCCTGGTAATGTTTTTCCGTGTTTAAATAGCCACGAGCATCTTCAATTTTAGATTCTTTGAAGTCATAATAAATCCTTTTATATAAATAATTATTATAGTTGCAATAACTTCATTTTTCGAAAAAGACTATGGCCAGAAACTTGACATTAACAAACTATTATAACTAAACTTACAAAGAAACAGGCGATAGTCAAGAATATCTTTCTAACCATACTTAACTCCTCTTTAACCTCTTAAATTCTGAACTTCCAGAGGTTTCACATAGCTAAGCTGTAAAATACTTACGTAACGCATCCATCCAAGGCAATACCATTACATCACCTATTTTTTTTGCACGACTTTCTTGTGAAATACAAATAGACTCACTATTTTTAATATCTTTGATAATTTTACTAAAAGCTGTTAAGTGATCTTCACGAACGTTATCTGAACTTTTTATTTCTATTAACAATATTTTTTTACCTGGCCTTTCTACAACCAAATCAATTTCCACGTTATCTTTAGTACCCAAGTAAGAGAATCTATATTCAGAATAATAATAACTAGCCAATCGAACACACTCTAAAATTATGAAATGCTCGAAAACATCTCCATAATAGCTCGTCCCTTTCTGAACTGGAACCGATAACATCATCGTTAAGGATCTACAAACTCCTGGGTCAAAAAAATAAAATTTCGGTTTGGACTTAAACCTTTTCCTAAATGACGCATGAAATGGTTCAAGGAAAAAACCCATTAGTGTATCTTCCAAAATAGAAAAGTACTGTTTTATGGTTTTATCATCGACACCCACATCTTTCGCCAAATTAGAAAAGTTAATTACTTTCCCATTGCATTGAGCAGAAACTTCAAGAAACCTTCTAAAAGGATCTATTTTACGTATAAATTGTTCCAACCAAATTTCTTCTTTTAAATAGGTTTGAGCATATGCCTGCAAAAACTTGGTTTTATCTTCTTTAGTTTGCATTTTATAAACAACCGCAGGCAATGTCCCCCAACATAATGCATCATCCAAATTAAAACTATCACCAATCTCTAATGCAGTAAACGGGTATAAATTATATACAAAAGCTCGACCAGCCAATAAATTAGCACCTCCATGGCGTAACTTACGCGCACTAGAACCAGTCATAATAAAAATTTTATCAGTGCCTTCTATTAATTGATGCACAATATCTAAAAGCTTGGGTAACTTCTGTATTTCATCGATAATGACGTATTTTGTAGTGACATCTAACGCCATAACCTCTTGCTTAAAACTCACGGGTTCTCTGGCATATCTATCTTCCTGAACCGGATCGAGCAGATCAATCCACAAAACATTTTTATCTCTAAAAAGATGTTTTAATAAAGTACTCTTACCGGTATTTCTAGCCCCAAACAGAAAAAAGCTTCTATTTAAGGGCAATTGTAATAATCTGCTTACAAACATCATTTATAGACTATACTCCGAATATGTCCGCCATTTCCGGAGTATAGTCTATTGACCTCTGCAGTACAATAAAATGAGCAGTTATTCTGCTTCGTCGCCAGTATACTGTTTTTAGAATCAGTTTTTTAATCTAAATAACTGCCCCGTTAGTCTTTTAAGGCTAAAGCAGAACCAGCAGCAACCCCTTTTGTTTTTGAGGGATGTCGCGACCAGGGACGGTAAGTAGCGCCAAGGACAGGATGTCCGTTCCCGAAAGAACAAAGGGGAGTTGCTGCCGTTTGAGGTATATGGACTGTCGTTCTAAATAAAGCTTAAAATAATGACAAGGCGAAATCTGTAATGAGATCCGTGAAAGAACGATACCACTTTAAGGACTAACGCTTATTCAGTCTTTCATCGAATGTAAATGGCTCCTCAGGATAAATTTTAATTTTATCAAAATCCGGGTGCTGGGGATTAATAAGATAATTGTATTCTGAATGAATCAGAACAGAAGGTACTCGTAAAGCTGCAGACTCTTTGTTTTTTAGCCACAAAGTACCAAGATCTTGAGTGGCTAAAGGGATTGGTTTTACGGACCAATGATCAGGCATATTCTCTAAAGGCATAATGAATGCTTGCGGTATATCAGCACGAACCGAACAAAACTTTATTTCATGAGGTGGGAAGCCATCAAAATTAGCAAGCGTTTCTAGCGCAGCAAGCGCTAAACTCTTCGAGGCATAAACAACAGCATAACCTTTATGATGCCATCTGCCTTCGTTATTTCTGGATCCTTCTCCACTATAGGCAGTTGCTGCATATTTTGCCTTGATGATCCGAAATACGGATATGAAATTCACGAATAAATCCCATGCTCAATACGATTCAGTAATTTTTCGACCTCTCGACTACCCACTTCAGTATCCAGTAAGCTTAGAGGGATTTCCCCCCCAAGCAGCGTTTTAGGTGTACTCAACCAGTTTAAGGCAAAATCTTTATTTTCTAATACGACAATTGCCAAAGCGTAAATGCTAACAAGGCGGTACAGTCGATCACTTTCTTGCGTATCTAATTTTTGTTCTTTTTTTCGTCTAGCGAGAGTTCGTGTATTTAAGCCAAGCGAACGAGATAGATCTTGTTGAGTGAGCTTTAATTCATGGCAAATGTCTGTTAATTTTTTGAATGAAAGACCCGCTCGAATATGCGGTAGCATATCCATTTCGGAATGGATTGCTTTAGGGTTTAAATGCATGATTTTTGAAATTTCATTCGAAACTGTTTTTTCTAAAGTTCTTTCCTGGCTTAGCGATGGGTGTCGTGGCGCTGATGTTGGCATGAGAAGGGTTCCTCGAATAAGTGACATATGTCATAAATATAGCAGACATTTGTCCATAATATAATAACTGTTTTTAAATACAGATATTATATTATTAGAATAACTGCCCAGGCAGTTTTTAAAGCTGAAGCCTGAAAGGCGGCAATCCCCTTTGTTTTTGAGGGATGTCGTAGCCAGGGATGGTAAGAAGCGCCAAGGACAAGATGTCCATTCTCGAAAGAACGAAAGGGGTTGCTGCCGCTTGAGGTATTTGGGCTATTACGGAGAACCGACAACCGTACCTGCTGCCGTATCGTACGTCACGGTGTTTACTTCCCCGTTGAGCGTATAAAGACATTGACTAGAAGCCGTCCCAATGGTTGCAACATAGCAATTCGTTGCCGTGCAAGAACCCGCAGCAGTTTCTGCTTGCGGTGGATTCGTTAAGATAGCATTCCAAATCGCGACACAATCCGCGATAGCAGGGGTAACACCCGCACTGTTATCCGGCCACCCTAAGCTATTGACGTGAACAGAATTGCTTTCCAGAGTGATGGTACTTCCACCAGCCGCAGCAGATGCCCCGGCAGAAATCCAAGCCGAATGTGAAATGGCAACCGCAGCAGACATACCACCTGCAACGCCTTGATTTGCTGCATTTCGAGCTTGGGTTGTTAAATTGGCAAATTTTGGTAGTGCAACCGCAGCTAAAATCCCAATAATCACAATCACCATTACGAGTTCAATTAAGGTGAAACCCTGTTCTTTTGACATAGATTTAATCATGGCTTAGCTTCCGGCTTTAGAGCAGACATTACAAAGTATAGTTAAATTAACTGAAAATTCCTAATCTTTCCAACTTTGCAAGAAACTGCAGCTAAGGCTCATCTATTGCCATCGGTTATGTTCTAACATCAACAAAACCAATCAATGCGATTGAAGGATGGTATACCCTCGCAAATAATTAACGAAATCCTGCAATTTTTGAATACCACTTGTCTCTGCCTGATGACACCAATCTTGCAAGGCATCCAGTAATTCTATTTGCGTGGCCGTCGTTCTATTCCAAATAGATTTAAGCTGCTGTTGTAAGTGGTAGACCACTTTTAAAGCGCTATTTCCATTCCTTTCTAAGAATTGATCCAATTGACGACGAATCGACTCATCCACCAAGAAATCTGCTCGAACCAAAGCGGGTTGTACTTGTCGTATCACATCACGATCTGCTACCAAAGCGTTTTGTTTCTCTTGTTTCAATAACGGTAAAACAACTGCCTTGGTATAAGCTGTCATGACTTGGATCCGATTGGTGAGTAAAGCCTGCAGCCCTTCGGCATCGATCTGCTTCTTGCCAGAAACAATAATCGGCTTTGGAACCACTCGTTTGACTTTAGCAAGCTTTAAGAGCATCAAAGATCGGATATAAAACCAACCAATATCAAACTCCCACCAATTCACGGAAAGTTTCGCAGAAGTGGGATAAGTATGGTGATTATTATGCAATTCTTCTCCCCCGATCAAAATACCCCAGGGGAAAATATTTGTGGCAGCATCTAAACATTCAAAATTGCGGTAACCCCAATAGTGGCCCACACCATTGATAATCCCTGCGGCAAAAAATGGGATCCAAGCCATTTGAATCGCCCAGATCACTAAACCAGGAATCCCGAAAAGCACTAGATTGAGGATTAAGTTTAATAAGATCCCTTTGGCAGAATGCGGGGTATAGATGTGGCGTTCTAACCAGTCATCCGGCGTACCTTCTCCATATCGTTTGAGGGTCTCTTGGTTTTTGGCTTCCCGACGATATAACTCTGCCCCTTCCCACAAAACCTTTGGCAACCCTAAAATTTGTGGACTGTGCGGATCTTCCTCTGTTTCACATTTTGCATGGTGTTTGCGATGGATAGCAGTCCAGGCTTTTGTTTCCATCCCTGTGGTTAACCAAAGCCAAAAGCGAAAAAAATGACTAATAATGGGGTGTAAGGTGAGCGCTCTATGCGCTTGGCACCGATGGAGAAAAATAGTCACGCCCGCAATGGTAATATGCGTTAGCACCAGCGTAGCAACAATATATCCCCACCAAGGTAAATCCAAAATTCCATAAAACATAAGAAGAACCTCCGCTTGTGCGTAGTTTAAGGAATTCCAAAGCGATTTACTAGGGAGTAAGATAAATAACATATTAAATTTTCAAGCGTCGCATTCACATACGCTCGTAGCAGCTATACTCCCTTCTATGAAGCTTTGCGACTTTATTGTGGTTAAAAACCTAAGCTATACGCACAACAACCTGGCCATTCCACCGTTGAATTTTACCGTACCTATCGGAAAATGTATGGCCCTGATTGGAACCAATGGGTCTGGTAAAACCACAACGCTCTCTCTGCTCGCGGGTCTTTTGCAACCCAATCAAGGCCAAGTTTTGATCCATGGGATCGATATTCACACTCACCCCTTATTGGCGAAGCCTTATATCGGTTTTCTCCCGGATCACCCCCCTTTGTACCCCGAGCTCACGGTCAGAGAAAATTTAGAGCACAGTGCAAAACTCCGACAGGTTCCCAATGAAACGATCCAAACAACCATTGATTATCACTTAGAAGCCTTAAGTCTAACCCAGCAAGATCGCCAAATCGTCGCAACTTTGTCAAAAGGACAAAAACAACGCGTTGGCATTTTGCAAGCCCTGCTCCACCAACCAACGGTTTTACTCCTGGATGAACCAACACAAGGATTGGATACGCAACAGTTAGAAATTTTCCTATCGTTCCTACAGGAATATAAAAAAAAAGCTGCGATTATTTTTTCCAGCCATCACCTATACGAAGTGGAGTCTCTTTGCGATTCCATCTTACAATTTAACAGTCAAGGGATGAGTGTTCATGATTCTCACCATTGCCCAGCATGAATGGCATAAATTATTTAAAACAGGAAAACTCTGGAAGCTCTTAGCCTTGTGCCAGTTTTTTCTAGGTCTTATTTTTTATTGGTTAATGGCAGAATTTTTGCAAAACACACAACAAAGCTTTGTGAGCAGCAATCCTTCATTTGGGATCACTGAAAAAGTTATCCACCCATTATTTGCTTGGACAACTTTATTCTTTTTTTTCATGACACCGTTATTCGCCACTCAAGCCATTACTCACGAAAGAAAAGCACACACGCTTCAGCTGTATTTAACTTCAGCCATTTCTGTCAGAGACATTATCTTCGGGAAATTCTTAGGGCTGCTTGCCGCACAGATTTTTTTATTATTACCCGTCCTCTGGATGCCACTCATCATCGCCCTGCATGACCATCTCGATTTTGGCCAATACTTAAGTGGTATGATTGGGTTGATCCTATTGCTTTGTAGTACTCTCAGCCTCGGGTTGTTTATTGCAAGCTTTGCCAAAGAACCATTAATGGCTGCCATTATGATGTTTGTAAGCTTTATCTTACTCAGTTTATTAGAATGGATCCCCCACTTCCTTGATCCAAATCGCAGCTGGATCATGGAATTAGCTTTGCTGTACCATTGCAAAAACTTTTTTTCTGGAATTATCAATAGCCGAGATATTATTTATTATTGTGTATTATCCAGTTTGTTCCTATATTTAAGTATACTGAGGTTAGAAAGAGAGCCAAGCACTCAGAGGCGGACATGAAGAAAAAATATATCCTACTCCTCTTAGTGGTTGGCATCTTAAGCACTGTTGGATATCGTCATCCTCTCACCTTTGACGCTACCGTTAACAAAAGCAATAGCTTAAGTTCTGCCAGCCGCCAATTATTGACCACCCTCAACAAGCCATTAAAGGTAGAGCTCTTTACCCTGGATCCTACTTATCGCGAACACATCAGTAATATTATTGCCCTGTTTCAAAAAGAAAATAAGAACATTCAATTATCTATTCACAAATCCCTCCCCGATCCCAGCAAACAAGCCAGATTTGGGTTGGAAGGTCATGATTATTTATTACTCACCTATGGCGGCGAAACAAAAGCTGCAGACATCGATCCCAGCAAGTGGAATGAACAAGCCTTTACCAATTTACTGTACCAAATTCTAAAGCGCGAAGCACAATGGGTTGTTTTTTTATCCGGCCATGGTGAACAAAGCCTCACTGGAGATGAAAGTCGCAATTTAAACCTTTTATACAACGAATTAAACACCAAAGGATTCCAAGTTGCCACTCTTAACTTGGGTGAAAGCGGCGTAATTCCGGATAACACTCAATTATTGATCATTGCTGATCTCAAAGCCCCTCTCCTCCCCCAAGAAACACATCAAATACTCGATTACCTAAAACTAGGTAAAAACTTATTGTGGCTGGCGAACCCCTACTCGGCGGATGACACAAAATTGGCTAATGCTTTGGGGATAGAATGGCAATCCGGCGTCATCCAAGACCCAAAAGCCCTTGCCATGGGAACACCCGATCCAGCGATCAGTCTCATTACCGAATATCCCGAGCATTCCATTACGAATTCGCTCAGTATGCTCACAGTTTTTCCTTGGTCTAGAGCCATTGAATACAAAAAAGCACATCAATTGGGTTTTAAAGCCAAACCCTTATTAGTGACCAATGCACAAACGACCTTAACACAGGGGGAACAACAACAAACCGGCCCTTTCACCATCGGTGTGGCTTTAACGAAAGATCAACAAAGGATCCTGGTCATGGGGAATACCCACTTTTTAAGTAATGCTGGTCTGAATAATTATGGAAATTTAGGCTTAACCCACAACCTTTTTCATTGGCTGAATGAAGCGGATATTTTATTAGCCTATGCCCCTAATACATTGATTGACTTAACCTTTACTCCCAGCCGCTTTAATCGAATGACTATCCAATACGTATTTCCCTATTGCTTATCCCTTGTATTCTTCCTCATTGGCTGGATCGTCAAACGTTCCCGTTACCAAAAGTATCACCCAAGATAACCAGAGAATATAGGTCAAATTTGATATTACACGGAGTCCATTCTACACTCTAACTTAGGCCTACTTTAAAACTGGTTCTGGAGTACACGCATGCCACGAATGGATTCTTTGGATTCGGCAAAAAACAAATTATTATTTAAAAAAAGAATTCATCGTCCGTGGAATCCCGATTCACTAGCAAGTACAGAAAACGAATCAACCGAATTACCCACTGAAATCTCGGCAGCAGACTACAACAATTTTGAAATCGATAGCCTTGAATTACAACAAATGCTCTCCGAGAATAGTCCAACACGCTCTGAAACCAGTTCCTACACAAACATAAAACATAAAATGACAATTGGGGGGTTTTTATCTCCTCAAAATGTCTTTTATCCCACAGCAAATGAACAACAAATACCACGACTGGATGAGCTAAAAAATAAAGAACAAGAAATCCTCCTCCAAGCACAAGATTTAAAGATTGAAAAAGCGTTAGAATACGCAAAACAAATTTACCTTTTAAGAAAAAAAGAAGAGGAAGCAAGAAAATCGGCTGAAAACAAAGCATTGTTTGCTATCCAACAAGCAAGAATCTCAGCTGAACAAGTTCATAAAGTTGAACAGCAACTCGTGGCTGAAAGACGATTAAGACTTGAAGGTGAAAAAACGAAAAAACAATTAGAAGAACAAATGCAACAATCTCTCAGAGAAATAAAAGATTTAGAGCAGGCAAAGCTCGAGGCAGAAGAAAAGATAAAAACAATCTTGCAGAAAACCACGGATTTTGAAAACAATCTTCAGCTGGAAACCGAAAAGAAAATCATTGAATTCCGCATGAAAGCAAAAGAGACGGAACAGAAAGCTGAAGAAAACGTCAGAACAACCGATTACACTGCGAATGAAAAAATCAGACAAGCCTACCTACAAGCCGAAGAAAAAATCAGTCATGCTCGTCTTCTGGCCGATGAAAAAATAAGATTATCTCAAGAGAATGCGAATGAACAAATTAAACAAGCTTATGCACAGATTGATCAAAAAATTAAAGACATTGAAACAAGAGCAGAGGCCAGCATTAAGATAGCACAAGAACAAGCTCATTTTCATGAAAAATCTAAGAATACAGCACAAATTTGGATCCAAAAACATCTAGACACTGCAGAGAAAGCGGAAGCAGCAAAAAATGATTACAAAAACAAATATGAGACAATCAACAAAACAGCGCAGGAACAAGAAACGCTTCTCAAAAGAAAAATTGATACCCTAACTAACCAGATAAACCAGCTCGAGAACCAAAAAATCATTGCAGAACATGAGCGCGATACTTTCTCGAACCAAATTGCGTTCTCGCTCGATACAGTTAAAAGAATGGAAACCATCGTTCTGAACGAAAGAAATTTAAGAAAAGTGTTAGAACAAAAATACACGGATTCTTTCTTTAGAGATGAGGAATCCAAGCGAAAACTAATCGAAAACACACTGGTTGAACTAACGAAAAAAGTTGGCGATACTGAGATTGAAAAATCTAAAGTTGAAGAAAATTTGATACGAGCTTTAGAAAATGTTCATAAGCTAGAGATTATGATAGAATCCGAGAAGGTTCTGAAAAAATCTTTGGAAGATCAAGTCAAAGAATTTATGCATAAAGTTCATAATCTTGAAAACTCAAAACAAGCCGAAACAGAAGCAAAACAAGCCGCCGAATCCAAAGTTTCCATCTTAGAAAAAGAAAAGAAATTCCTGGCACAAGAAAAGGCCGAAGTAGAGGATAAGGTAAGAAATTCTCATGCGCGAGCAATGGAATCAGAGAAAATAATGAAAAAATCAATAGAAGAATTAGTGGAAAAACTTCACAGCCTGGAAAGTTCAAAACAAGCAGCAACAGAAGCAAAACAACTGTCCGAGTATAAAGTCGGCGTTTTAGAAAATGAAACACAACATCTTATCCAAGAAAAGTCTCAAGTAGAAGAAAAACTCAACCAATCACATGCCCGCTCAAAAGATTTAGAATTAATGTTAGAAAATGAAAGACGCTTAAGACAAAAAGCGGAAAATCAAATAGATATTGAACGAGATGCCAGAAGAGCCGCTCAAGAAAAAATCAACCGAGCTATCGAAAAAGCCAATAGGACGGTACTCAGTGTACTGGGCAGTGGAACGACTATTGATTCGTCAAATGCTGAGACTTAAGCTGCAATTCTTCCCGAGTTTCGGAATGCGCAGGATCATGTGGAATACAATCGACTGGACAAACTAATCGGCATTGCGGCTCATCAAAATGCCCCACACATTCCGTACAAAGGTTAGGATCAATCACATAATGCTCTGTTCCCAGTGATATTGCTTGGTTTGGGCAAGCCGGTTCACAAACATCACAATTAATACATTCTGCCGTTATCATTAAGGCCATTAGACATCTACTCTTTTCATTAATCGGTTTTTTAAAGCATCTGCCACAACATCGGGCACAAAACTCGAAACATTTCCATTTAACGCCGCGACTTCGCGCACCAAACTGGATGAAATATAAGAATATTTCTCAGAGGGAGTTAAAAAAATGGTCTCAATGGAAGCATCTAAATGCCGATTCATATTAGCCAGTTGAAACTCATATTCAAAATCAGAAACGACTCTAAGACCTCGAACAATAGCGTGTGTTTTTTTTTCCCGAACAAAGTCCATTAACAGGTTACTAAACCCCAAAACTTCCACATTACCCAAATGCGCCAACACCTTTTGCGCCATTTCCACTCGTTCATCCAACGAAAAAAAGGGGGATTTTCTTTTATTTTCTGCAACGGCAACGACAACAAACTCAAACATTTTTGCCGTCCGTTCCACCAGATCTCGATGACCATTTGTAATGGGATCGAAGGTTCCGGGGAAAACCACTCTACGATTCGTCATACTTCTTCTCCGATCGATGATATTTCCTACTCATGGATTGTACGGCTTCCAGCATGGCGGAGACTTGTTCGGGATCGATATCTGGATAGATGCCATGTCCCAAATTAAAGACGTGGCCTGGCCCCGTACCATAGTCTTCCAGCAGTGCTGCAACTCTGTCGTGAATTGTAGCGGAAGTTCCATATAAAACCGCGGGATCAAGATTTCCTTGTAACGCAACTTGATGTCCCACCAATTCACGTGCTTTTCTTAAAGAAATCGTCCAATCTAAACCAATGGCATCACAAGACGAATTCGCCATATCAGCAAGATATTGCCCACTATTTTTAGTAAATAAAATGACCGGTACTTTTTTCCCAGGCAATAATGCCTGCATATCTTTTATGATCTTCTCCATGTAGTTCAAAGAGAATTCCACATAATCCGGGCAAGACAATAATCCTCCCCAAGTATCGAATATCATGACAACATCCGCCCCAGCTTTTACCTGAGCTGCAAGATAACCAGCAATCGTATTACTTAAATGTAATAAAAGTTTATGCAATGCCTGCGGCGTTGCATATAACATTTTTTTAATTTGATTAAAATTTTTTGAACTCTTTCCCTCTACCATGTAAGTAGCAATTGTCCAAGGGCTTCCGGCAAAACCTATCAAGGGAACTCTGGAATCTAATTCATGTTTGACCAACCGGATGGCATCCATGACATATCTCAACTCAATTTCAGGATCGATCGTCGGTAATTGAAGGATATCTGCTTCGGTTGTGACAGGATGATCAAAACAAGGGCCTTCATTTTCGATAAAATGCAACCCTAACTGAAAAGCATCCGGAATCGTTAATATATCGGAAAAAATAATGGCCGCATCTAAAGTAAATCGTTCCAAGGGCTGCAAGGTGACCTGACAAGCGAGTTCCGGGGTTTTACACAAAGTTAAAAAAGTCTTGGCTTGCTGCCGAACTGCACGATACTCTGGCAAATAACGTCCTGCTTGACGCATGATCCAAACCGGGGTTTGATCCACCGGCTGGCGTAGTAATGCTCGAATCAAACGAGGTTCTTTTGTCATAGCGACCATTATAACCAAGGCAGTCAAAGTAAGTCTATAAAATTTTTACCCGAAACTCATTGGTTCGTCACAATCGGATTGACAATTCTTGGGGTAATGAAGACAATTAACTCTGTCGGTTCATACTTAAAATATCGATTGCGAAATAATCCTCCAATAATCGGCAGATCACCAAAGAATGGCACCTTAACAATACTCTTATTGTCTATGATAGATAACACACCGCCTAAAACGACTGTTTCTCCATTATCAACCAATACTTTGGTTTGCACGTGATTGGTATTAATTTGGGGCCCTGCTGTGCCAGATGAAGTCCCAACACTATCATTGGAAATATTGAGATCCAAATTGATTTTATCATCGGGAGTAATATGCGGAGTGACTTCTAGTTTCAATGAGGCAGATTTAAAAGCCACACTCGCCGCCCCACTTGAAGTCGACTCTAAATAGGGAACATCGATCCCCTTTTCCACTGTCGCTTTGTTTTGGTCTTGGGTTATGACTTTAGGCTTCGCAATGGTTTTGCTCTTTGATTCATACTGGAGTGCATCCAGTTCTAAATCTAACAGCGTCCCATTGGGTAATTTTGCCAAAGCAAAGCCAACTTTTCCAGCGGTATATCCTGCCGCGCCAAAAGCTGTCCCAGCGCCCGTAACGCCTAAATCACTGAACAAGCCTTCGGTATTATTCACGGTAGGAGCAGTAGCAGCCGTGGTATAAGCCTGTTGCGTAATATTTGAGTTCGGGGCAGTACCCCCTGTAGTCGTAATATTAGAAGGCGGAACCACACTTTTCCCACTTCCATCAGTATAATCACTGATCGCTCGGCCTCTTTCAATGCTACTGCCAACCCCCAACCGACGATGCCCAATACCCGCATTGGCACCTCCCCCCAAGCGTACCCCCAACGCTTTTTCCAAGGTATTATCCGCTGTTATTATTTGAGTCGAAATTTCTACTTGCCTAACCGGGATATCTAACTTTTTCAATAACTCCCGAATATCATTTAAACGATTGGCAACATCTTGAATTAACAAGGTATTGGTTCTTTTATCGACCGTAATAGCTCCTCTGGAAGTTAGCAATGAAGAGGATTTATCTTTAATTAAAGTTGAAAGTGTCGTTGCATCGGCGTAATTAATTTGAAAGAGCTCTGATTTCACAGGACCTAAATCTTCGGCTTGTCTTTGTCCTTCTAACTCCACTTTTTCCCTGGCAGCGATCTGCTCTGCAGGACCAACGATTAAAACATTTCCCTGCTGTCTTTTTGATAATCCTTTGCTTCTTAAAATAATGTCCAGCGCTTGATCCCAGGGGATATTTTGCAACCTAAGCGTAATACTACCCTTCACTGTATCGTCTGTAATGATATTAAATCCTGAAAAATCTGCGATAATTTGCAAAACTGCCCGAATCGAGATATCTTGAAAATTCAAAGATATTTTTTCACCCACATATTTCTGCTCCCCATTTAATCCAGTCTGATCTTCCGCTGAAACGGCTCTAACATCTAAAATAAACTGATTATCCATTTGATAAGCAATCTTATCGTACTCCCCGGTTGCATTAACCGCCATATTTACAGTGTTCCCCTTGTTAGAGATGGTAACGGTTTGAACTGGTGTTCCAAAATCAGTTACATCGAATTGTTTGGTCAAACTTTCTGGAGCCGTGGCACCCAAAAAGAAGACTGTCAGCAAGCCACCGTCCTCTTTCATATCGACAGAAATTTTGGAGGAAGACAAATCAATAATCAATTGTCCCTCTCCTTGTTCTCCTCGACGAAAATCAAAAGATTTAACTTGATAATTTTTCCCTGAAGTAATAGCTGGCAAAACATTGCCTGATTCTGCAACACTGTCATCGAAAGTTACTTTCAACACATTTCCACTGACTTCCGTATTAAATGTATCCAAATGCTGAACATCAATGGAAAGACGAGTTTTACTGTCACCTTCAGCAATATTGATATTTTTAATTAAGCCTCCTGGCAATATCTGCTTGGAAATATCCTGGGAGAATTGATTTTGAACGTTTGGAAAATCAAATACAATTGTTGGAGGAACTTCAACAGAAAAACTCTTGGGTGTCACTGCTGGACCAGTAAATTCCAGTAGTATTTGCACTTTGTTTTGTGCATCTGATTGTATCGTCAAATTGTTCAACTTAATTACTTCTGCTGCAAATGCCGTCTGATTGAACAGAAGATAAGCCAAGAGAGTCAATAGTCTAAAATTTAACCACACTCTATTGTGCACTTTTATTTTGCTTCTCATGGTCTACCCCTTCCTTGACTCTTTACGATATCTCTAGTCACTCCAATGACGCTATTATCCTTAGTCTTATTATTATTGTTATTACCGTTTTCAACATTACCGCTTTTACTATCTTCATGTAAAAAAGGCAGAGAAGTTTCATGACTTCGCCATCCTCCTTTACCATCGGGTAGCCATTCTTTGACATCAATTTCAGTATCATTAATCTTTTCAATTTGCCCAGAATTTTCACCAATATAATTCCCGATCCCCGCAAGGTGGACTATATTTGACGGATCTTGTATTAATGCATAAAATATACCTTCCCTTTCTAAAGTCCCAACCATTTTTAATGAAGACAAGGTAAACTCTTCCAGTTCTTCGCGTGGACGACTCAAATCCGGCCCCTCATGTTGATGCTTATAAGTATCTGCTGATGCTGCTCTCAGGGTAGAATTTGGGTCAAAAGGATCCCGCTCTTCTTCCGCTGAATATTTTATAACTATGGGTGAGGGATAATCCGGAATATTTTCCACATAACCTGACTTCTGTTTTTTCGTTTCTTTGACGAATTCAACCACTCCTTTGTCTGGACTCTGAGAGCACCCAGACAAAATTGGTATTAGCAAAAGAATAAGTATATTTCTAACCTTTAGTAGGATCATTTGTGATGAGCCTCTGGTGTCGACCAATAGGTATTAGCTAAAACATCCATGACTAACTGATCATTTTTAACACTCCTAATGACAAAATCATGAAGTGTTACCAGTCTTGGCATCGTGGATATACTAGACACAAATTCCCCAAAGCCACTATAATTTCCAGCCAAACTAAACTGTGTTGCGCTTTCTTGATAGAACCCTTGATTGATAACCGCCCCTGGTTTAATTGCAACAAATTGTACCCCGCAGCTCGTTGCCACTTGCGAAATATCTTCTAAGAGCCCCGCGGAATCACTGTGATCGGGCAACAGTGTTGTCAATGCATCGAACTTATGCTCTACTTGATCAACTTCATCACGATATGACTCTAAATTTAACACCTGCCGATTGGTATCAATATAAAGTGCACTTAAGGTAACCACGCGCCGCGTAGATGAATCTAACATTTGAATTTTTCCGCTTAAATCAAAAGCATATCCCAACATGAAAGTTATAATACAAGCAATGGTCAGAATGGCTCTTTTAGGCAATTCTGGCCAACTGCCAACATTGTCAATTTGAAGTTCCTCAAGTTTTACCCCTAAAAATTCCAATACTTACTCCTTAACATTTAAGTTCTGATAAAATTCAATTTTAAAGGCGAGACCTATTCCAGATTTATTGATAGAAACCTCGGTCAATTTAACATCTGAAAGCCAACGAATTTTTTCTAAATTCTGCAAAAAAACAGCAATGTTAGTGTTGCTTAACGAAACCCCCTGGATGTTAACAAAATACCTAATCCGTTTCACCTCGACAGCAGTTTCCTTGACAGCTCCTTTTCGATTGGCAGCTGCAGGTGGTGCCTTAGCCATTTTATTTTTGCCAGCGTCAGGATTGTTTGCATCCTCCATCTTTCTGGAGAACTCGGTTAAAAACACACCGTCGGGCAATGTCCTCGGAATCAAATCTAATAGTCTAACGATAGAAAAACGGTCTTCCTGTAAGGATTGAATTACATTAATTCGATCTAACAACAGTTTTCTTTTTTTCAATAACGCTTGTATTTCGTTTACTCTCGGCGTCATTCTTTGTAACTCTTTATTTATATAAGCAATATCTACATTATCACCTTCGATCCGATAACTAATAAACTGATCAATCATAATAACAATAACTAATGTTAGCGCAATATTTTTTGCCAAAACCACTAAAAATACTTGATTAAGTCTTTTCCTTAAATCTTCTCGCCAAGGTAATAGATTAATTTTTGTCATTATCAAAATTCCTCAAAGCCAGACCGCAAGCCACCATCAAGCCTGGCGCCTCATCAAACAAGGCCCCTTTGTTAACGTGTGAGGAAACATCAGCTTCTAAAAAAGGGTTGGCAAGGAAAGTCTTAATTTTAAGTTTACTTTGGATAAGAGTATCCAACCCGGGAAGTTTGGCAACCCCCCCAGCCAAAACAATATAATCAATTGTAGTTTCTTCGCTCGTAGAAAGAAATACTTGTAATGATCGGCTAATTTGTTGAACAACTGTTTCTTTAAATGGATTTAATACTTCCGTAATATAATCTTCTGGCAACCCTCCGTGTTTTTGTGCAATGTTAGACTCTTCTGGGGTTAATCCATAGCGACGTTGAATTTCATCAGTGAGGTGCTTCCCACCAAAGGCTTGTTCCCTGTTATATATAATATGAAGCTCACGAAAAATATAAACTGTTGTGATAGAACCACCTATATCAATTAAAGCAAAATTACACCCTTTGCCTTTTTCTGGTAAGTGATTCACAACCAAAGCAAACGCACGTTCGACTGCTAATGATTCAATATCGACAACAGTCGGCTTAAGCCCAGCTTCAACAATCGCAGTAACACGTGTGTCAACGGTATCGACTCTGGCCGCGGCAAGTAATACGTCTGCCAATTCAGGATTCTTTGCAAAAGGTCCTACAATTTGAAAGTCATAATACATTTGTTCTAAAGGATAAGGAAAGTAGCGTTCGGCATCTACTTCGATTTGCTCTGCAACTTGCACTTCGGCATAGGAACGACTGAGCTGAATAATCCGTGTCAATACCGACGAACCTGTTACTGCAACAGCAACGCATTTGCTGGACACGTTCACGCGTTTAACGAGTCGATGGATAGACTCGGCGACTTTATCAATTTCTTTAATATTACGCTCAACAATACTTTGGGGCGCGACCATTTCGATCCCAAAGGCTTCTACCACATATTTACCTTTCGTTCGGCTAAGCTCCACTACTTTGATTGCGGATGAACTGATATCCATTCCCATGAGCGGTGCTGAGCTGACTTTTAAAAAATCGAACACGACAGACTCCAATAGTTCGTTATCTTACTTTAAACGCCAAAAAATTTACAGCCCTCTAACTTAATACTAGTCTTACCTTGAAAAAAATCGAGTATTTATCATGTGTGGCATAGGACATTTTGGGTTTGGTATGATACAGGGTATCTAACAACCAAATTTAACTATTAGGATAACTTAATGGGGATGCTCAGCAGAATTATCTACCGCTCCGTGCTTGTCCTAATTGGGATCCTGACAGTCATTGGCATTGTGGGTTTACTTTACTTAGAGTCTACCCTGCCTTCTGTCTCGATGTTAAAAGACATGAAATTACAAGTTCCTCTTAGGATTTATTCCGAAGATGGTAAATTAATTGGGGAATTTGGCGAAGAACGCAGGACGCCTCTCAGTCTCCAAAAAATTCCCAAAAATCTCATCAATGCAGTACTGGCAACCGAAGACCGGCGATTCTATGAACACCCGGGGGTCGATTTTCGAGGTCTGATACGAGCGTCAGTCATTTTACTTACAAATTCCTCTATCAAACAGGGCGGCAGTACCATTACCATGCAAGTTGCCCGTAATTTCTTTTTAACCCGAAAAAAGACATTTACCCGAAAACTGTGTGAAATTTTATTAGCCCTCAAAATCGAAAAGGACCTCAGTAAAGACGAAATTTTAGAGCTCTATCTCAATAAAATCTATTTTGGCAAACGTGCCTACGGGATTGCTGCAGCTGCTGAAGTGTATTATGGAACCACCGTCGACAAATTAACGTTAGATCAAATCGCCATGCTGGCAGGCTTACCGCAAGCCCCATCCAATATTAACCCACTCCATGATCCTGAAGCAGCCTTTAAACGACGGAAACATGTCTTAGAACGGATGTTGTCTTATGACTTCATTACAGAGGCAGAGTACGAAACAGCCGTCAATACCCCGCTGCCAACGAAATATCACGGTCTTTCCGTTGAAGTAGAAGCACCTTACGTTGCTGAAATGGTCCGACAAGATCTTTTCTCTCGTTATGGAGACACGATTTATACTTTAGGCTATGAAGTCACTACCACCATTGATAGTCAACAGCAATTAGCTGCGAATTTGGCCTTAAAACGTGCCTTGTTAGAATATGATCAACGACATGGCTATCGTAAAGCCAAAATTCATTTCAAACTTTCTCGACAAAAAACCAACGAAGAAGAACTTTTAAACTGGATCAATGAGCTAAAAGAGATCCCAAGTTATGGGGATTTATTACCAGGCATTGTCATGCGAGTCGAAGAAACAAAAATCTCTGTACTGCTTCAGGATGGAAAATATATCGACATCCCCTGGGCGGGTCTGTCTTGGGCACGTCCGCAATTAAAGAACTATCGACTGGGATCTGTCCCTAAAAAACCTTCCGATATTGTCACCGTCGGGGATGTTATTTATGCAGAGCAAATGGAAAACCAAACCTGGAAAATGGTGCAAATACCTGAGGCAAGCGGCGCATTCGTCGCATTAAACCCGGATACGGGTTCAATCTTAGCCTTAGTGGGGGGATTCGACTACAACCAGAGTAGCTTTAATCGCGTCACTCAAGCCGAGCGTCAACCAGGTTCTAGTTTTAAGACCTTTGTCTACGCCGCAGCCCTAAATGAAGGATACACCCTGGCCAGTGTGATTAATGATTCCCCCGTGGTATATACCGACCCCGTGACCGGCGTCACCTGGCGGCCAGAAAATTCTACCAAAAAATTCTATGGCCCAACTCGATTGCGAGTCAGTATCATGCGATCGCAGAATATGGTCATTATCCGCTTATTACAAGCCATTGGGATTCAAAAATTCATTGATTTTAGTGAGAAATTCGGCTTTAGGCCAGAAAAACTACCGCCCTATTTATCTCTAGCATTAGGCGTTGCAGAATTCACCCCTCTCGAAATGGCAGCCGGTTATTGTGTGTTTGCCAACGGCGGCAATCGCATTAAACCCAACTTGATTAAAACCATTAAAGATTATCAAGGTCATTTAATTTACGAAGCTCCTCCTCCTACTGCTACGCCAGCAATTGATCCCCAGCTGGCTTTTTTAATGACCTCTGCGCTGAAAGACGTGATTCAAAGTGGAATTGGTACTGGCCACCGCGCCAAAAGTTTGGGTCGAAAAGATCTCGCTGGAAAAACTGGGACAACGAATGATTGGATGGATGCTTGGTATTCTGGTTACAACCGTGATGTGGTCGCAACCGCTTGGGTAGGCTTTGATGAGCCGCGTACACTCAAAGAATATGGCGCCATGGCAGCTTTGCCAATGTGGATGTACTTCATGGAAGCGGTTCTTAAAGACAAACCAGAACACAGCCTCGCCCCCCCACCCGGAATTGTCAGTATGAAAATTGACCCTGCCACTGGTTTACTGGCAGGCGATGATCAAACCAATGCTATCTATGAATTCTTTAGAGAAGATAACTTGCCAAAACAAACAGCAACCTCAACCGATGACACCCCTAAAAACGAGACTAACGAGAATCTAGAATCGTTGTTTTAACTTTGGGTGTTTGATCAAAGGCAAGTTCGAAGGATCCCCACCAGTGTGGTGAAGTACTTGTGACATATTTTAAGTCTTTTTTAGCGGTCTCGTTATTGATATTCCTTCAAAACCACCTTAAAATGGCGCCAATCACTTCTCTCTGGTTACTGCTATGCAATATCGATCTATCTACACATTTCTTTGGTATTTGATCCGGCCCTATAAATGGCACTACTTAGTAATGCTGATGGCTCCGATTTTAGGCGCATTTTATGACTTTGCCAACAGTTATGCCATAAAATTGGTGGTGGATGCGTTTTCAACCAACGAAGAGGTGACTTATCAAGCCTTATTTTTCCCCATTGCCCTTTTTATCAGCGCTCAAGTACTGCTGGATGTTCTCTGGCGTGGTTCCGATATTGCAGAATGGCGTTCTGAGCCGTATGTCAGGCAAGCCCTCTTATTAAAGGTCTATGACACCGTACAACACAATCCCTATCCGTTTTTTCAAAATACGCATTCTGGGACCATTACCAGCAAAATCAGAGGTATTTTAGATGGGTATGACAATTTCTGGGCAGCCTTGCACCATGATTTCACCCCCAAAATAGCTAACAGCGTCATTTTGACAGCAGTATTAGCGGTAGTCAATGTGAGAGTCTGTCTCTTTATTACTCTCTGGGCGACATGTTTTTTCGTCATTATGTACCACTTTTCCAAAACCCTGGATAAATTATCGTTTATTGTCGCAAACGATCGCCATAACATTTTCGGCTTGATTGCGGATAATATCGCCAATATCGTGACTCTGTTCTCTTTTGCTACTCGAAAAGCCGAACTGAAAAATTTAAACCAACTGATTGAAACTGATTTCACCCCCTCTAATATAAGACTCTATAAATTCTATTTTTTATCTAATATTGCTGCAGGCACTTTATACTGGAGCATGTTGATCTCTTTGTTTCTTTTCATGATCCATTTGCGCAAAACAGGACAAGCCACCACCGGTGATTTGGTTTTTGTGATGGGGATCACGATTAAAATGAGCTGGGATCTCTGGGAAATGATCCAAAAAATGCAAGAATATATGAGAAATATTGGTGACTTTAAAAGCGCCTTCGAACTGTTAAAATCTTCTCAAGAAAACTCTGAACCGACCATTGAACAACCCCTAAACATCATTAACCCCAGTATTGCGTTCGAACAAGTGACTTTTTCCTACGAAACGGGTAAGCAAATTTTTACTGATCTTTCCCTCGCCATTAAACCTGGAGAAAAAGTGGGGTTGGTGGGAATATCCGGCGCAGGAAAATCGACATTAGTTTCGCTGCTGTTAAAATATTTTACAATCAATCAAGGAAGAATTCTAATTGATGATCAGGATATTGCTCAATACTCTGCGGATACTGTCCGCAAGCATATTTCGGTCATTCCACAAGACATTCTACTGTTTCATCGCAGCATTATAGACAATATCCGCTATGGTGATATGAATGCATCCGATGAAGCAGTCATAAAAGCCGCCCATTTGGCAAATATTCACGACTTTATCTCAAGTCTACCAGAGCAATACCATACGCTGGTGGGAGAACGCGGCATTAAACTGAGCGGCGGGCAAAGACAACGCATTGCCATTGCCCGAGCGATTTTGAAAAATGCACCCATTTTAGTTTTAGACGAGGCAACTTCCAGTCTAGATACCGAAACAGAACAACTCATTCAAGCCAGTCTAAATGCTATTTTGGACGACGCTAATGTTACGGTTTTGGCTATTGCTCATCGGCTTTCTACTTTAAAACACATGGATAGAATCATTGTTTTGGAAGACGGGAAAATCATTGAAGAAGGAACACATCAAGATCTTATCACGCGAAAGAGTGTTTATCAAAAATTATGGGAATTACAAAAGATATAGACTTTTAGTCACGACTTATTCACTTAAAAAGGCTTTAATATTACGGAACTAAGACCCTTATATTGAGGTCTTCCCCCCACTTAGGATCATCTTCCGATTTAGAATCGTCATCCGATTTAGGATCGTCATCCCCGCGAAAGCGGGGATCCAGGATAAATAAAGTCATTTTTGATTGGACTCCCACTTTCGTGGGATTCATCCCCATGGAAATGACAGGACGTTGGCAGCTACAATTTTTAATCTGAATCTTACAGTTTCAATTTTGCCGCAGCCGTATTAAGCTCAATAACCGCGTTAATTGAAACTGCTAAATTAGCCCGTTCTTTCTCACTTAGGATGACTTCAACGATTTCTTCAACCCCTTTTTGACCAATTTTAACGGGAACCCCAACAAACAATGGTTCTTTAACCCCATATTGGCCTGGCTTTAATTTGGCAGCACACGGTAATAACCGTTTTTTATCCAGCAAATAAGACTCTGCCATTGCAATGGCCGAAGAGGCCGGCGCATAGAACGCAGAACCCGTCTTTAATAAATTGATGATCTCGCCCCCGCCTTTACGCGTGCGATCGACAATTGCTTCTAAGCGTTCGCGACTGATCCGTTTTTCGGCAACCAATTGTTCTAAACTCACCCCAGCAACATTACTTAAGCCAATTAATGGCACCATACTGTCGCCATGCCCACCCACAACGTATGCCTGAACAGCCTCGACAGAAACTTGAAACTCTTGGGCCAAAAACGTCCTAAATCGTGCAGAATCCAAAACCCCCGCCATTCCAACGATGCGGTGATCCGGAACACCAGAAAAATCTTGCAATAACCGCACCATTATATCTAAAGGGTTCGTGACACAAATCACAAAGGCTTCTGGACAATAGGTTTTGATCCCATCACCCACTGCTTTCATGACTTTCGCATTCACTTCGAGCAAATCGTCTCGGCTCATACCCGGTTTTCTGGGAATACCCGCCGTCACAATAACAACGTGTGCCCCTGCAATGTCCTGATAATCATTTGTTCCTTTGACATGACCATCAAACCCTTCAATGGGACCACACTGTAATAAATCGAGGGCTTTGCCTTGCGGGATCCCTTCAGCTATATCGTACAGGACGACATCCCCAAGGTTTTTCAACAATGCTAAGTGCGCCAGTGTTCCGCCAATATTCCCTGCCCCAATTAAGGCTATCTTATGTCGTGCCATCTCGGATCCCTCCTTTTTTTGGCTTACACTGGGTAATGACTTGGATACGGGTTTTCAGCAACCCCACTATCAATGGCTGCTTTTGCGACCGCTGCCGGAACCGTTTTTAATAAGCGCGGATCAACCGGCTTCGGTAATATATAGTCTGGCCCAAATTGACAATTTCCGCTAATCTCATAGGCGCTTAATACCTCTTCTGGCACTGGTAGGTGTGCCAAAGCTCGAATCGAGTGTACGGCAGCCACCAACATGGCCTGATTAATGCACCGAGCACGAATATCCAATGCCCCGCGGAAAATATACGGAAAACATAAAACATTATTCACCTGGTTAGGGTAGTCGGAACGACCCGTTGCCATCACCAGATCATCCCTCACTTGATAAGCTAATTCTGGTCTAATTTCGGGTTCGGGATTTGATAACGCAAACACCACCGGGCGGGGCGCCATCGTCTTCAACATTTCAGGCGTTAAAGCATTGGCTCCAGACACTCCAATAAAAACATCGGCTCCTCGAACCGCTTCCGCCAAGGTCCGTTGCCCTGTCTCTTGTGCAAAAGCAAACTTGTAGGGATTTAAATCACTTCGACCCACATGAATTATCCCCTGCCGATCGACCATCGTAATAGAATCTCGATGCGCTCCTAAAGAGATCAATAAACGCATGGTAGCAATTCCTGCAGCACCCGCGCCCAAACAAACAATTTTGGCATTTTGCAGAGTCTTATCTTGTAATTCCAGCGCGTTCAATAATGCCGCTGCAACAATCACTGCGGTTCCATGTTGATCATCGTGGAAAACCGGAATATTTAAACGTTCGATCAAGGCTTGTTCGATTTCAAAACACTGTGGACCTTTAATATCTTCTAAATTAATCCCACCAAACGTTGGTGAAATATTCACCACGGTTTCAATAAATGCTTCTGGACTTGCGGAGGCCACCTCAATATCGAAAACATCAATGTCTGCAAACCGTTTGAATAAAACGGCTTTACCTTCCATCACCGGTTTACTGGCCAATGGTCCCAAATTTCCTAAACCTAAAATTGCGGTTCCATCGGTAATGACTGCCACTAAATTTCCTTTAGCGGTGTAACGATACGCGTCCTTAGGATTAGCGGCAATCGCTCGTACCGGTTCCGCAACGCCTGGCGTATACGCCAAGGCTAGGTCTTTTTGAGTATCGGTTGGTTTGGTGATTTGAATACTTAATTTACCAGGCTTTGGCAGAGCGTGATAATCCAAGGCTGCTTGCTTTATATCTGTGCTCATAGAATTCCTTTATGGTGAAGAAAACAAAAAAAACATTGGCCTAAAATCTTGCTCCAGCAAGACAACGCCTTAAGTCCCTTCTTTGGTCTCTTTGGAATCTTCTGGCTGATTTTTGGCTAAGCTGAACCCACCAAATTTTTTCGCAAATTTATCAACGCGACCGGCAGTGTCTACAATTTTTTGTCTGCCCGTATAAAAAGGGTGGCACTCGTTACAGACTTCAACCGATAGATTAGAACCTAATGCTGAACCTGTCGTAAAAACATGACCACAACTGCAAGTGACCTGAATGTCACCGTACGCTGGATGGATATCTGCTTGCATAATAATTCCCCGAAAAACGACTAAAATTACCTCTGTCTCTGCCGGGAATCATACCGAAAGCCGGCCCTGCTTGCAACCGACCCTAGAAGAAAGTTAGTAAACTATTTTTTTCGCCAGTCCTGGGGCTCCCCTTCCACCCATTCCGAAATATGTTCTGGGGCTTTGACCACCGACTCACAGTCCCATCTCAAGTAGCCTGTTGCCTGATCATGCACATCTTTAGCCGCTTGCTCGACATCTGTATAAAAAGCCAATTCCTGATCATTAACACCCAAGACATATTTATTCTTCGGCTCAACGAGCGGAACGACCCAAAAGACACCCAATTTCGTTTTCAGATACCACATCGCAGTCCTTCCCCTAACCTCGTTTCGCCTTTGAAAAGTATAGAACAATTCCAGTGCGATTATGTGATAAACTGTTAGTCTATGCTACACAAATCCACAAATCCAATCGGTATTTTTGACAGCGGGATGGGCGGGCTAACCGTTGCAAAGACCATTACCGAGCTTTTGCCAAACGAAAATATCGTTTATTTTGGTGATACTGCCCACACTCCCTGGGGTGATAAATCGACTGCGGCCATTCAAGCCTACTCCATTCGAATTTGTGACGTGCTCCTACAACACCACTGTAAGTTCATTGTCATCGCTTGCCACACGGCCTCGACCGCCGCTTTTGAATTAGTCAGAGAATACGTCGGCAACAAAGCGCATGTGATCAATGTGATTGATCCCGTAATGCACTATATTGAAAAGCACCATTCCAACAAAAAAATCGGGTTGATCGGGACCAAACAAACCATTCGATCGAATACCTATAAAAAACGAGTTGATATGTTAAATCGAGATATTGACTTTGTGGCACTGGCTACTCCTCTGTTAGTCCCATTGATTGAAGAAGGCTTTGCTGAAAACGAAATATGTGAAACCGTTATTCAAGAATATCTCTCCCGTCCAGGGTTAGCCGATGTACAAGCTTTGATCCTAGGATGCACCCATTACCCCTTACTCAAACACTATATCCACAAATTCTACCGTGAAATTGTCGATATCATTGACGCTTCCGAAATGACCGCCATCGCATTAAAAGAACATCTGGGGTTACATAACTTGCTTAAACTTGAAGCACCTTCCAAAAAAATATTCTATGTTTCCGATCACAATGAATTTTTTACCAACACCGCCAAGATTTTTTTCCCAGGCGATATTCAATTAGAACCTTACCCACTCTGGGAATAATTTGTTTACCGTAAGGAGCAGTCATATGTCTCAGCTAAGAATTCGTTTCGTGACACTATTACTCACCGTCATAGCAAGCTTATCTTGCTTTGCCGAAATTGAAACGCAAACAGCCCTAACGCCCGAAATGTTGATGCAAAATGCCATCAAAGAGGGAAAGCTGAGTGATGTTCTCAATTTGATCGAAGCTGGGGTCGACATTAACCAACCTTTTAGCCAAGGTGTGACCCCCTTACATACTGCCGTGATCCATAATCAAGAAAATATCGTTGCCGTTTTACTTCAAGCAGGTGCCAACCCCAATGCATTGGACATCACAACGCAAGCAACCCCACTCCATTTAGCTTCTTTATACGGAAGAATGGGTATTGCAAAACTCTTACTGGGCCAGGGTGCCAATAAGAACGCGGTCATGAAATTCGGCATTACTCCCTTATTGGTTGCAGCCCAATTTAATCAACCTCAAATAGTACAACTCTTGATTGATCAGAAGATCAATGTCAATCAAGCCGATCAAGAAGGTTTTACCGCCCTGCACTTTGCTGCCCAAAATGGCAATGCTACCATCACTCGATTATTACTGGGTAATGGAGCCGATCCGAAGCTTCGAGACAAAAATAAAGCCACAGCCTTCGAAATTGCAGCCGCCAACCATCAAGGAGAGGTTGCCCAGCTCTTACAACAACGAGGTGGCAATTAAACTCATGGCCATTGAAAAAAAATCGACCACCGACTTGCTGAATCGCATGATTGAACAAGAAAAAACCGCCGAAACATTTGGTTTCTACTGGCATACCATTGACCAAATGTTGGAACAAGTCCGAAGTGAAAGTCACGAGATAAAAGAAGCTTGGTTAACAGGTGATCAGCAACACCTTAAAGAAGAGGTCGGTGATTTAATTAATGCAGCCATTAGCTTAAGTATTTTTTTACACCTTGATCCTCATGAAGTCATCCATTACAACATCGAAAAATTCCAACGTCGTTATGAGACAATGGTCAAACTCGTCGAACAAGATGGACTGCCTGATTTAAAGCAACAGCCTCTAGAAACACTGCTTTCCTATTGGGACAAAGCCAAAAAGAGTACCAAGACATGAGCCAAAGCTTAAAACTCAATCCCCAAAATACCAACGGAAATTTCTTGGTCATTGTGGAATGTGCCATCGAACACAACGATAAATTTTTAATTATTAAAAGACCAAAAGGAGTCCATGCCGGAGATCTTTTTGCTTTTCCTTGGGGCAAAGTAGAGTGCAGTGATGGACAAGAAGGTCATAATATATTAGTGGAAGCCGTAAAACGTGAAGTGGCCGAAGAAGTCGGCCTCATATTGCTCGATCCCATTCAATTTGTCGTCAGCAGTTATTTTATAGATTCCCACAATGTGCCTGTATTAGATGTTATTTTCCATTGTAAACTTGAAAAAACTTTAATGCAGATCCAAGCGTCTCCCCGCGAAGTCCCTGAATACCATTGGCTAAGCTATGATGAAATTTTGCTCCATCACAGTTCACCCATTTGGCTTAAACAATATCTCTCGGCCATTTATCAAAGTAATTCTATTTCACACTAGATCAGTCAGCATTAAGCACACAAAAAGACCAAATGAAATTACTTACACGGAATATAGACCTGACTCCACCACCCTGGAAATTATTCTCCAATAACAAACTTATTATTAAATTCAATAATAAGTTTTTTTGAAACTTCCCACTTAAGAATAAAAAAAATCAACATGGCCCAAACTAAAAAATGAGTAGAAATTTTTAATATTGGAGAAAATGGAATAAAAGAAATAATCGGAAAAAACAATGCTGCGAATATTCCAAAATATGCCAACAAAACGGGATAGCTACCTGCCCTTCGAACTTTCATTTTCACATCAACACTTGTTTTTACATTTGACTTCAATTTTTTGAAGAATTTTATCATAAAAGATTTCCTTTCTTTTGTATCCTTAAAAATAAAATTTCTTTCCCTTTAAAATACCTAAATCTTCATTTCATAAAAAATGTTACTTTGAGATTATAGATCATGAAATTGATTAATCCTAATCTGACCTTCAGGAAACGTAGCTATAATATCCAACTCTCCACCCAAGGCTTCGATGTAATTTCTCAAAGTCGAAAGATAAATATCTGTTCTATGCTCTATTTTTGATACACTAGATTGATTTATATGCAATTCTTTTGCCAACTTCTCTTGACTCACTACTCTAGCTTGTCGCAACTCATGCAATAACATCTCCTGAAGCATGCAGTTGGTTTTTGCTTTCGAGCGTTTTTGCGCATCACGAGACATCTTACTACGTAACTTTTTAAATGGTTTAGTCATAAGTAACCTCTTCAGATATCTCAGTTAAATGAGCTTCACCAGGGTATAAATATACCCTACAAGGAATATTCCGTCAATGGAATAATATGAAAAGTATATTAAATCTAACCCTCGTACTTCGCTATAATAAAGTCTAGAAGGAAGGATGATCTCCATAAATTTTACCACCAAAAACGTTATTAATATTAATCCTGTTAAACGTCCTTTGATGTTTTTAAAATCCGGGGTTAAATTTAGACATTGACAATTATGTTTATAACCTTGATAATAAATGCTTTTTCAAAAAGCTGGATACAAATAGGAAGATGTCTTGTTAGTACTCATTGATGAAAGTGGTTGCCCTGGTTTCAAATTAACAAAAGGGTCAACGCCCTATTTTATATTAGGGATGGTCATCTTTAATGATTTTGCACAAGCTGAAGCAGCTAATAAAACTATTGCGGAACTTAGGCAATTATTAAAAATTAATCCGGAATTTAAGTTCAGTAAAACCAGGTCAGAAATTAAAGATAAGTTCTTTGATTCCATATGCCAACACAATTTTGAAGTAAGGGCACTGGTTGTAAACAAACAGAATATTTATAGTCCGAAATTAAGAAGTAATACTGATGCATTTTATAATTATTTTCTTAAGTCTCTAATGGAGCATGATAATGATATTCTACAAAATGCTTCCATCAAAATTGATGGTAGTGGTGATAAAGAATTTAAAAAGGCACTTGGGGCTTATTTGCGCCAATCTATTAGTCACTATAAAATCAAAAAATTCAAATTTACCAACTCAAAAAGTGATAACCTTATCCAACTGGCGGATATGGTTGTCGGAGCTATCGCAAGAAGTTATAGCGTAAAGCGCACCGATGGAGATCGGTGGTTAAAAGTACTCAAAAAAAATGGTAAAATTAAGGATATCTGGGACTTTAAATAGGAAGGTGAGCGTCTTTTGTACCCTACTCTAGAGATTTCTAGAGAAGTGCACCATCCGGTGCCGGTTCGGGTACAAAGACTAGGTATTAGAAGTATATATAATTGATGACCTTTCCGTCAATAGGTGTATTTAAAAGATCTTTCTTATTAAAAAAGATGGCAAGAGCGGCCTTCACTTTATATTTGGGAGCTTAACACCCCCCACTTCTTCACCTTGAGTAGTCTCCAAATAAAGCAACTGTACATTACAGATACTGTAATAAATAACAGCTATTTGAGGTATAGGTATACGGTGTATGACAGATTTGGATACGGGGATACGGGATACGGTGTCGGATCCTTACATATGACAGATTTGTTTTAACTCGTTATATTTTTCTAAAAGCTGAGCGTCTTTTCCCAAAATTACTTTTAATCTCCGACAAATTTGAGACACTGCAGAACCTGAAAGCCCTTCAAATTCAATAGCTATTTCTGGATGACTTCTTCCTGACAACTGAGCAGCCAGAAGAATTGCAAAATTCCTTGGAATTTCATCTTTCTTCTTATTCTTCTTTTTAACCATTGAATTAATTGTAACTACAAAAAAATTCGCGGTTCTTTCTATTATGATATTTAATGTTGGCATTAATCTCTTTTTTAATTCCAGGCAACCCGTAGCATTATAAGTCTCATTTGTTGATGATATGCTGCGCGCAACTTTTTCCTTAAAACTATCTGATCCTAAGATTGAAGATCGCGCTTTATCCTCATAAAGAGACATTTCTCTACTATTCAAACCTTCTAACACAAAGGTTTTATATTCTAAAATAGGATCACTGGAGCTAAAGCGTTGCAGCGTTTCATCACAATATAACCATTCCGGTTTGCAACATATTCTTATAAAAACGGGATAGCTCGACCAAGAATAATCTTTAGGATCTTTAACTATTTTGGCCACGCAAGGATTTAAATGAATATATCTGCTTAACTGAATTAAATAATTATCCGCATCCACCAGTATTGCTTTATATCGACCTCTAAATATTGGACCATCTCTTTTACTTGCTTGATTAATTTTTCTTGTAAATTGAACTCCAAAGTGGCGCATCGCTTTTCCAAGGTTTGGATGAGGTGTTCTTAATAGTAAATGGTAATGATTACTCATTAAACAATAAGCATGAAATTCAACTTGAAACTTTTGATGTAACTCAGACAAAACTTCTAAAAATATCTGATGACAAATTGCATCTTTAAATAATCGGCTTCGCCCAGAAACCCGATTCATTACATGATACCATGCTCCTGAAAATTCTATTCTTAACGGTCGTGCCACGGCATTAATCAACCCCATTTGATTTTTATTTTAACGATTCTACTAAAATTTAGGTTGTTTAATAATCCGTTTTTTATGCGTGCCTGTGTTATCAATAATGAATTCAAAATGAAACAAATTCTTGTTTGCAATTACACCTTTTTTGTCCATTGTAAGGATCTGACACCGAACCCGCATTTCGTCAACTTGTCGCTAGTTCGGGTCTGGTCCTCGCTATGTGAGCAGTATTACACCATTAACTTTGCTATCCAACTTGACCCCCGGTTCAGAAAACTATAGAATCTGAAAAACTTTTGGGTATTAGCAAAAATTACAAGGTCAGGCAATGAGAATTTTCGAGTGGAACTGGTGCCCTCTTCCCGAGCATATTAAAGCAGAACACCGTCGAATTGTGCGCGATACCTTAGAAAAGCTTATGGAAAGAGGTCCCGCAGCACGCAGCTTACACTTTGAAAAACTACACGGGTTTCCAAAATCCATTGGCCCCATTTTTAGTATTCGGTATAACGACGAAGGCCGAATCATTATTAGCAGTCGTGTTATACAAGGTAAAACCTACTGGGGTGTATTAGCAGTTCTTGCAAAGCACGAATATGATGCTTTTATTAGATATCTCAAAAGTTTCATTGCCCATAACCCAACCGCTTGGGAACAATTCTTTAAGCAAGCCAAACCAGCAGCTCATGCAGCCAAAGGATTAGAACCAACCACAGCCGCAGAAACATCTGATTCAGAAGATGACTCTTCTATTCCACTCCCCACAGGTGACGCTAACGAACCGTGGAGTTTTGAGGAAATATCTTATTTTGGTGGGCACTTTATAATTTCAGATGAAGACCAAGGTCGAGTGGTGCAACAAGAAGTGCAACTCCCATTGGTGCTAGAGGGTTTTGCAGGGAGTGGAAAGACCTCAACGGCAGTCCGCTTTTTGCAGGAAGCCCTGAGAAATGAATGTTCAAGGCTTTTATACGTTGCTCGCTCCCGGGAGTTGGTTGCTAAAATAAAACGTGATTTTGAACGCGATATCCAGTTAGAGGAAAATTTAGGTTCTGCAGCAGCACCCAAGACGGAAGCTACTCGATCGTCAATAGAGTTTTTAACTTATGCTCAATTATTAAGCCAACTTTTTGGTGATGCAGAACTCCAATTTAACCAAGATGAACAAGCGGGAAAAAAGGCTTTTCAAGACTGGGTAGGGCACGTACTGCAAAGAAATCATCTATCACCTCGCGCCGTGGAATTATTGCGACAGGAAGCAGAGAAAGTTTATTTGGAATTTAGGATTATTTCGGGTTTTCGCCAAAAATACCTGGAGATTGGCACTAAAGGCGCATTATTTTCAAGAGGTGAAGCGGGAGACCGAGCACTTTTGTTGACTTTGTTTCGAGATTTTGAACAATACTTGGCAGAGCTTCCACAGAAAATCTCTGAGTTTTATTTTAGGGAAAATATTCAACCTCGTTTCACTACCATCGTTTTTGATGAAGCAGGAGGCGAGACCACCGCAAGCTTACTGTTAGCGGCAAGATTAGCATCCAACCAAAATATTATCTTTTGTTTTGATCCCAGACAGGTATTCGAGAACAGGCTTTCAGATATGCATTTGATGAATGTACTATTAGGAAGGCCGGTACACCATCATCACCTTAGACGAGTCTATCGCTGTACCCCAGAGATGGCGGAAGTCGCAGCAAAAGTTCATGAGCTTCGTGCATTGTTTGCACCAAATACCAAAGCAGCAGGAGAATTTATCGTTCCATCTGTTGGAGAGCACCTGGGAGGCGTTGAGTTAATTCCTTTAGAGGATAAAGCTGCTTTAACTAGGGTCCAAGGTCTGTCCCGTGATGCTCATTTCTGTGTGTTAACGTACCCTGAATACTTGCAGGAAGCCACAAAGCGCTTCTCTAATACCGTTGTACTACCGGTGGACCACGCCAGGGGGTTAGAGTTCCGAATGGTAGCTTTCTATAAACCGTTTGGGCCACGGGTTTTTAGTGACATCAATAAACAAATTGACAGAGCAGAACACGGCGTTACTGCCGAGCATTTAGAATTTACTGAGTATTTGAGCTTACTGTTTATTGGGATGACCAGGCCCGAGCAGTTTCTTTTCCTCCTGGATGATTTTAGCCAACGCCGAATTAGACACTTAATGGATTTTCTAAGGCCTACAATGAGAATGGCGCAAGGGGCTGTAGTTCAGGCAGAGGAATCTACAGAAACAGAATGGGAATTGCGTGCCATACAATACTTACAACAAGGGTTCGATGGATTAGCAACGGATATTTTAAAAAATCGTCTCAAGAGAACCCCCGAAGCAATCGATGCATTTGTAGCGCAACATCAAAGTGTGGCAGCAAGTGTAAAGACAGCTGGTAATGCTATCGCCAGAGCAGAACAAGCACCCGATAAAGAATCTCCTGCAGCAGGTAAAGCAGAAGATTCAAAGAAAAAAGTGAAAAAGAGTCCACCGAAGAGCAAGGGTGCGCCTGCACCTGCCGGAGCATCCCAGACAGTTCATCCAAAATCAAAGCCAAGCGATGATATGAGTTTTAAAGATTTTTTGGCTGGATTATATAATAGAAATTTAGATCCTAATAGAATACGGATATTGCTACAGAAGCACCCGAGTTGGGTTGTCTATCAAACTGCAGATCTCTATAAAACTGAAGACCAAGGTAATCTTTTGAGCTTTGCTATTAGAGCAGGGAATCCCCTTCCCGTTATTGAAGCTTTAATTAAGGCAGGTGTTAACATTCACTATACAAATGACATAAATGTAACACCACTACATGTAGCCTGCCGGTTCGGTAAATTGGACGTGGTGACAAAATTGCTCGACCTCGGCGCAAATATTGAGGTAGAGAATGTTAATGGTGATACACCATTGTTTTATGCATCTGAAGACGGTTATCTTTCTATTGTACAGGAATTAATTAGAAGGAAAGCAAATATTGCCAAAAGGAATAAAAAGGGCAATACGGTGTTACATTTTGCAACGTCAAGAGGGCATGTCAAAATAGTAGAAGAATTGCTCGGTGCAGGAGCAGTTACAGATGAACAAAATAATGACAATATTACAGCACTAAATTTTGCAGCTGTAAATGGATATGCCTCTATAGTAAGGTTATTGCTTGATAAAGGGGCAAGTGTTTCTAGGCCGTGTTTTAAGGGTGCTACAGCACTGCATGCAGCAGTTCAACAAAGACATATTTCTGTTGTAGTCATATTACTTGCCGAAAAGGCGAACGTGGATGCTAGAACTAACAATGGATGTACTCCCTTAATTCTGGCATCCGAGAATGGTGATCTTCCTATTGTGGAAGCGTTACTGAGAGAGAAACCAGACGTTGATGCAGTGGATAATATTGGGCATACCGCATTAATACAGGCATCCTTACGGGGACATCATCTGATTGTGAAAACATTACTTAGAGATGGGGCAAGTATCGGCATAAGAAGTAAAGCAGGTATCTCAGCACTATATGGTGCAGTTTCTGGTAACTATTTAGCTATTGTGGAAGAGTTACTTGCCGCAGGAGCTCCAGTGAATGAACGGATCAGTTTTGGCTGCACACTATTACATATCGCAGCGCAACAAGGAGATGGTTATGTGGTCAGAGCATTGATCGATAGAGGAGCAGATATTGACGCAAGAGATAATGAAGGGAAAACACCACTCTATTACTACACACAGTCCGAAGACAATATTTCTGTTTTAAATAGATTATTAGAGGCGGGCGCCAGCGTAAATAAAGCCGATAATGAAGGAAAATTACCGATTCATATTGCAAAAAAACTAGAAACAATTAACATCTTATTACAAAAATCAGGTTCTGACTATAATGCGCATTTAAAAATCTTATTAGGAAGAGTCTGTAAGGAAAGTTTCGTTGAGTTATTGGCCTTCTTAATGAAAAAATACCCAGATTTAAATCCACTACATAAAGAACCTGGCACTAGCCTAACCCCATTCCTGCTTGCTTGCACGAAGATGAATGAACCATCTAAGAATGAATCTTTGGATCAAATTTTGAGTATTATGTTAAAAACAAAACTATCCTCAGACTCAATACGCATTAAGGATGAAGATGCTATGGCTGGATTAAGATTGGTTTGTATAACAAATAATATCAATCGAGCGATTGTTTTTCTAAACCATAGACCCCAGATGTTTTCGGTGTTATATCGAGAAAAACCTGAACTGGTAAAGAATATTCATGCACAATTGCCCCCAGATAAAAGAGCAGTTTTGTCTGATCAGGTTCCAAATCTAAAAGGAGCTGAACTCGCGGCTGTAGGTGGAAAACCATTGTTACCGAGTGGTGGTCCAGAGGGAGCGAGAAAAGAGGAGAGTGCTACCGGCGTAGTACGGAAAGAAGCGTGCCCAGAAACTAGAAAACGAGCAGTTGGTTAAATAGAACTCAACCTATCTTTAGAAGTCTCTTTAAAACAGTCATGATAGAGAAAAAGAGGACATCGATTATTGATTTCTGTAGGCGATAATATTGCCAGACTCATACCGAGAAAGGCCTACGTGAAACATCCAACAAGCAGCGCCAAAAAAAAGCACCGTTCCGAATAAGGACAACCACCCGTATTGAACCAACCCTGTTCTGATGTATTCAATGGGAAAAAAAACTAAAAAATGCGACCGGCATCAGCGTTAAAGTGAACATCTTAAACGCCCCTTGGTAGGCAGAGTTGGGTTGTGAGACCACAATCATCGCATTTAAATTCAATTCCCGAATAAAATCCGAGCTATTACGCAAGAAAAAAGCAAAGCAGCTTAAATATAATAATAGGGAAAACATAAATAACAACGTCATGCTCAACATGAGGATTAACATAAAAAACGCCTTGGCTACATACCCAGAATAAGTCATTAAGATAATGCCTGTTATCATTTCACCAAATGCCGACATGTCTCCTTTCGATAAGGCCACGTTCAGTAGGAATACGGTGTCGGATCCTTACATATGACACTTAACGGTCGTGCCATGGCATTAATCAATCCCATTTAATTTTTATTTTAACGATTCTACTAAAATTTAGGTTTTTAATAATCCGTTTTTTATGCGTGCCCACGTTATGAATAATGAATTCAAAATGAAACAAATTCTTGTTTTCAACTACACATTTTTTGTCCATTGTAAGGATCTGACACCGAACCACCATAACCGCAGGTATATACCCAGATAATCTTGCCAACCAACTTGCTTTTTGGTTGAAAAAACTGTAGGATCTCGAAAGCATTTAGGTACTTGCCAAATCTATGAGGTGAGCTGATGAGAATTTTCGAATGGCATTGGTGCCCCCTACCCAAGCATATTCAAGTAGAACATCGTAAAATTGTGTGCACTACCTTAAAAAAGCTCATGGAGAGAGGCGCGTCAGCTCATGGTTTAAAGTTGGAGAGACTACACGGATTCCCGAAATCCATTGGTCCCATTTTTAGCATTCGCTATAGCCACGAGGGCCGAATCATTCTAAGCAATCGTTCTCTACAAGGTAAAACCTACTGGTGTGTATTAGGCGTCCTAGCAAATCACGAATACGATGCCTTTTTTAGACGTCTCAGAAGTGTCGTTGCTCAAAATCCAAGCGCTTGGGAGCAATTCTTCGGGCAGGCTGAACCAACAGCCCATGCTACAGAAGGATTAGAAACAGCAATAGCAGCAGAAACGTCCGATTCCGAAGAGAACTCTTCTATCCCACTTCCAACGGGTGATCCTAACGAACCCTGGAGTTTTGAAGGAGTATTTTATGCTGATAATCGTTGGATAATTGCGGATGAAGACCAAGGTCGAGTTATACAGCAGCAGGTCCAACTGCCATTGGTGCTAAAGGGCTTTGCAGGTTCGGGGAAGACTTTAGCGGCACTTCTTCTTTTAAAGCAAGTGCTAACAAGAGAAAACGCACGTGTTTTATATGTGGCTCGCTCTAGCCGTTTGGTCGATAAAGTCAGACGTGATTTTGAAAGCCGTGAGACCTTAGAAGACAGTTCAGCGGCAGCAGCAGCGGCCGAAGCAGCCGCTCCTCGATCGTCCATAGAGTTTTTAACTTATAATCAATTATTAAACCAAGTTTTGGGTGAAAAAGGTCTGCGATTCAGTGAAGATGAACAAGCGGGAAAAAAGGCTTTTCACGAGTGGATGGAACAGACGCTGCAGAGAAATAATCTACCCCGTCGAGCCATGGAATTATTGCGAAATGAAGCGGATAAACTGTATTTGGAATTTAGGATTATTGCAGGCTTTCGCGACAAATACCTAGAAATTGGGAATAAAGGCGCCTTATTTTCAAAAGATGAGGCAGGAGATCGAGAGCTTTTACTGAGGTTGTTTAGAGATTTTGAACAATATTTGGGGAACCGCTCAGAGAAAGTCCCGGAATTTTATGACGATAAAGAAGTTCAACCTCTTTTCACCACCATCGTTTTTGATGAAGCAGGGGGTGAGACCACAGCAAGTTTGCTGTTTGCAGCCAGATTGGCATTCAACCAACAAATCCTCTATTGTGTTGATCACAGACAGGTATTCGAGAGCAAAATCTCTGATATGCATTTAATGCAGGTACTGCTAGAGAGGCCGGTGCAGTATCATCATCTTAGAAGGGTCTATCGCTGTACCGCAGAGATGGCTGCAGTCGCTGCTAAGGTTGATGAACTCCGTTCATTATTTGCACCCGGCGCCAAAGCAGCAGGAGATTTTATGGTTCCCTCTGCCGGAGAGCGCGTCGGGGGAGTGCAGCTGGTTCAATTAGAGGATGAAAGTGCTTTAACTAGGATCCAAAGTCTGTCGAATGATGCTCATTTTTGTGTGGTCACGTACGATGAGTATTTGGCAGAAGCCAGAGAACGCTTCCCTCATACTGCCGTATTGCCGGTGAGCCAGGTCAGAGGATTAGAGTTCCGAATCGTTGTTCTCTATAAACCGTTTGGCCCCCGGATTTTTGCTGATATCAATAGGCAAATTGAACGAGCAGAGCACAGTATCACTGACAAACATTTAGAATTTACTGAGTGGTTGAGTTTGCTGTTTATTGGGATGACAAGGCCTGAGCAGTTTCTTTTTCTCTGTGATGATTTTAAGCAACGCCGAATAAAGCATTTAATGGATTTTCTGGCGCCGGTGATGAAGATGGGTAAGGGAGCTGAGGTGCGAGCAGAGGAATCTTCGGACCAAGAATGGGAGATGCGTGCCAGAGAATATTTACAACAAGGGCATCACGAATTAGCAAGCGATATTTTAAAGAATCGTCTGAAGAGAACCTCGGCCGAAATTCAGAGATTCATTGCGTATAATCAAGGCGCAGCGGGTGCGATAGCGGTGACTGACACTCCTGCTGCTGGGGCAAAAGATATACCCGAAGAAAAACCGAATACCACAGGTAAAACAAGAGAGTCTAAGAAGAAAGCTAAAGGAGATCCCCAAGAAAAAGCAGCAGCGCAAAAAAAGACAGTGAGCCCTGTCGCTGCAGCTGGAATATCTAAAGCAGTTCCTTCAAAACCCAAATCAACCGATGACACAGGTTTCGAAAATTTTCTCTTCGGATTAGATAATAATAGTTTAGACCCTGGGAAAATACGAACATTGCTGCAAAAAAATCCAGATTGGACTACCCGAAAAGGTGAAGGCCAGCTCAATATTTTGTCTATCGGCATTTTATCCAACAAACCTTTCTCCGTGATTGAAGCTTTGATCGAGACAGGCGTTAGCATTCATGACAGAAATAAAATGAATGCAACACCTTTACATCACGCTTGCCAGGTTGGTAGATTGGATGTGGTTAAAAAATTGCTTGACTTAGGTGTAGAGGTGGACGCTGAAGATGACAATGGCTATACCCCATTATTTTATGCATCTAGCAAAGGGGAACTTGATGTCGTAGCAGCATTACTTAGAAAGGGGGCAGATTTCACAAAAAAAAATAAAAAAGGTGTTACAGCATTACATGTTGCATCTCTACAGGGGCATCTCTCAACAGTGTCTGCATTACTTGCTGCCGGAGCGCCAGTAAATGAACAAGATAACGTAGGCAATACGCCACTAATTCATGCGGCCTCCACTGGAAATCTATCTATAGTAAAGGTATTACTTGATTATGGAGCAAATGTTTCTATAAAGAATGTTGAGGATTGTATAGCGCTACACGCTGCCGTTGAAAAGAAAAATATTGCTGTTGTCAACGAATTAATTGCTGCTAACGCATGCGTGGATGCTAGAGCTACCAATGGCACCACACCCCTAATGATTGCAGCCGGTAAAGATGATCACCTCATGGTTAAAAGATTACTAGATAAAGGAGCAAAAGTCGATGCAGTGGATAATGACGGCAATACTGCATTAATTATTGCAAGCAGTTACGGATCTCTTGACGCTGCATTGGAATTACTTGCCGCAGGAGCGAACGCTAAACACGTGATTAACAAAAAACAAGCTTCAGCGTTACATTTCGCAGCTACCGAAGGACATGCTGATATAGTAGTAGAATTAATTAGAAATCATGCCGATGTTCACGCAAGAGATTCAAATGGGAAAACAGCGCTCCACTACTACGCAGTGTCTGAAAAAAATGTTCTTATAGCAGAGGCATTATTAAATGCAGGCGCCAGGGTAGATGATATGGATATCGATGGCAGAACGCCACTACATATTGCAAGAAAAATCAAAACAATTAGGATACTTCTGAAAAAATCAGATCCTCATTTTAGTCAACATGTAAAGATCTTATTAGAACGAGCCTGTCAGGAACGTTTCGCTTTATTACTGGCTTACTTAATCACAACAGAACACCCTTTCAATCCATTAGAAAAAGTGGATGGTACTAGCCTAACCCCATTCCTGCTTGCTTGTATGAATATAAATGATGCTGATAAGAATAAGTGCTTGGATGAAACCTTGCAGTTCATGTTATCAAGGCTTTCGACTTATCAGACACCCATTCCTGATGAAGATGCTATGGCTGGATTAAGATTGGTTTGTATAACGAATAATATCAATCGAGCAATTGTTTTTCTAAACCATAGACCTCAGATATTTTCGGCATTATATAGAGAAAAACCTGAACTGGTACAGAACATTTATGCACAATTATCCTCAGATAATAAGAAAGTTTTGTCTGATCAGATTCCAAATCTAAAAGGCTCTGAACGGGCAGCTGTAGGTGGAAAGCCATTTTTACCGAGTGGTGGCCCTCCTAAAGGGCCTGGAAAAGAGGAAAGCGCTGCTGCTACAGGAAAAAAAGCAGTAACTCCAGATACTAGGAAACGAGCGGTTGCCTGAATGAAACTGAACCTATCTTTAGACGGTCTCTTTAAAACAGTCATGATAGAAGAAAAAGGGAGTATCGATTATTGATTTCTGTAGGCGATAATATTGCCAGACTCATACCGAGAAAGCCCTACCTGAAACATCCAGCAAGCCACCCCAAAAAAAAGCACTGTTCCGAATAAAGACAGCCACCCGTATTGAACCAACCCTGTTCTGATATATTCAATGGGAAAAAAACTGAAAAATGCGACCGGCATCAGCGTTAAAGTGAACATCTTAAACGCCCCTTGGTAAGCAGAGTTGGGTTGCGAGACCACTATCATCGCATTTAAATTCAATTCCCGAATAAAATCCGAGCTATTACGCAAGAAAAAAGCAAAACAGCTTAAATATAACAATAGGGAAAACATAAAAAGCAATGTCATGCTTAACATGAGAATCAACATAATAAACGCCTTAGCCACATATCCAGAATAAATCATTAAGATAATGCCAGTTATCATTTCTCCAAATGCCGACATGTCTCCTTTCGATAAGGCCACATTTAAAATGACATTTTTGGGTTGCAATAAATAGGTATCCAGCTGCCCATTTTCGATCAGGGTCGGTAACTCTTTCAAACCCAGAAAAAAAACTTCTATCACCCCAACGGAAAAACAAACAATACCGTACATTAATAGCATATCATCGAAAGACCAGCCATGAACCACTTTATATTTTGCAAAGAAATACTTCCAACAGATCAGAAACAAAAATTGCTTTATGATGGTGATCAATATTGTCAAAATAAATGCAAAACGAAATGCCGACGCTAATCTAACATTGGTGGAGACCGACATCCATAAGTATTTTAAATAATACACACTAGCCTCCTTCGGCAACAAAAGAGTTGATCCCTTTCCGATAAAGCCATTGAATCGCTGCCGTTAAAATAACCATCCAAACTGCCCAGCCTAAGAATGCCCAAGCTGGATTCAGAGAACCACGGGTAATGGTTTCGGCTGGCCCCCATAAAACCCAAGGATACGGCGTACAAAAACACAGCGCCCGCATGATAGGGGAATAAAAATCTAGCGGAACGATTAACCCCCCAAAACAAAAGGTAGCCGTGAGATTTAAAAATATTAAGGTTTTAATATCACGGATCCAGAAAGCACACACCCCTATCAAAATAGCGATCATGATATTTAACCAAACAGCGAGAATACTGATTAAGATCCCAAGACACCATGAGATAATATCCCCCGGAATAGTCGAGGTCAAAACCCACCCCAGCCCTAAACAGCAGATCCCTAAGAAGAAAAACCGAACACTAAATTCCCCGCAAGATTCAAAAAAACGCAAATTTAAATAATGGGCAGGCCTTAACATAAAATAAACAATTTGCCCGTTATCAATGTCTTGAGCGATCCGAAAACCCAATGGCGGTGTCGATAAAATCAACCACTCTGTTACTGCCAAGTACCACAGTCGTTCCATGGGCGCTCCTACGCTCTGAAAAACTTGGTGAAATAAATACACAATAATGAGATACAGTAAAATTCGACCGACAAGCTGCCCTCGCTGAGCCAACTGTTGGTGGAAGGCAATCATGATACTTGCCCAATATTTACGATTGAGTATTGCCATAATCATACAGAGAATGAATGATATTTTCTAAGGGAGGATCTTCAATGGTCAAGTCTTTAATAGTATAATTAGCCAACAAATTGGTGACTATCTTTTCGACCGCATGCACCGTAATGTCAATGTCGATGGTTAAATGATGCGGCGTTTGCTCTAACACCTGTATTCCTGGTTCAGACCAAACAATATTTTCTTCTTCGGCGACAACTTTTAAAACCTTTTTTCGAATATATCGGGTTTTTAAATTGGTCAAACTGTCATCTAATAACAGTTCACCTCTATTAATGATCACCACCCGATCACACACTTTTTCTATGTCGTCGGTATCATGTGAAGTTAATAACAGCGTAACACCTTCTTGTACCGATTGTTGGCGAATTAAATCACGAATAATCGCTTTAGCGGTAATATCCAAACCAATGGTCGGCTCATCCAGAAATAACACCGATGGTTTATGCAAAAAACTCGCCACAATTTCACATCTCATTCTTTCACCCAGAGACAACTGCCGAACTGGTTTGGTTAATAAATGCGTCACGTGAAATTTTTCTGTCAATTCTTTTAAACGTCTTTCATAGTCTACGGTTGGAATATTATAAATGGCTGCCAACAAGGTTAGCGTATCTTGAACCGGCAAATGGTACCATAACTGAGAGCGTTGACCAAAAACTGCCCCAATCTGATAGGCCAGTCTTTTTCTTTGTTTAACTGGGGTCATTCCAAGTACTTCTACTCGACCGCTGGTGGGCTGCATGATCCCGGTTAGAATTTTAATGGTTGTCGATTTTCCTGCACCATTGGGACCAATGAACGCAACACGTTCTCCCGCCTGCACTGAAAAAGAAATACCATTCACAGCGGAAATAGACTGATAGGTGGGAAAAAGATACTCTTTGAATTTTCGGATCCCCGAACCCCGTAAAGGATCTGCGATTTTAAATTGCTTAACGAGATCGTCGACGATAATGGTACTCATTGTCGTGATTTTAAGCATTGAAACCACGAAAATCAATCTGATTTTTACGAAAAAATATAGGCATCATGTCAACTAACTGCGTTAAAGGATCTCGCGCTACATCAATTCTTTGAGACTTCAGATTCAAACGGAGAATGTTTCGCCCAAAAGGCTAGCAATTTAGCAGTTGTTTTTTCCATTAACAAATAAAATAACGGCGTGATAAAAAGGGTTAAGAGCTGAGAAAATATGAGGCCTCCCACAACGGCTACCCCCATGGGGCGACGTGATTCGCTCCCAGCCCCATACCCCAATGCCAACGGCAGCGTTGCTAAGATCGCTGCCATGGTCGTCATCATAATGGGACGATACCGTACACTACAAGCCAGCAAGATCGCTTCTTCTGAGCTGCGGTGATGCGTTCGTTTTTCCTCCAATGCAAAATCAATCAAAATAATGCCATTTTTCTTAACTAAACCCACCAGCATGATGATCCCAATAAAACTAAAAATGTCGAGTTCCTGTCCACACAAGAAAAGCGCTAATAATGCCCCAAATGCGGCAAAGGGTAAGGCCGTTAGAATCGTAATTGGGTGAATAAAATGTTCATATAATATGGCTAAGACCATATAAATAACCAGAATCGTGAACAGTAAAAGCAAGGGCAATGTACGCGTCGAGTCTTGAAAGGTCTTAGCTGAACCTGCAAATGAACCGGAAACCTCTGCCGGTAATATACGATGGGCAACCGCTTCAATTTGCTGCGTAATATCCCCTAAAGAAGCGCCTGGAGGCAAGTTAAACGACAAAGTCACCGAAGGCAACTGGCCATAATGGTTGATGGAAAGCGGACCTACCCCTTCCTCTATTTGGGTGATTGCACTCAACGGAACCATAGAACC
>Ga0206800_1016_pt1 | contig 43182 bp, 37 predicted proteins | sample Alteio_BWOrgCont_64_FD_152898 | JGI IMG/M metagenome (GOLD analysis project Ga0206800, IMG submission 152898) | Enriched cells from forest soil in Barre Woods Harvard Forest LTER site, Petersham, Massachusetts, United States -... | ecosystem: Environmental > Terrestrial > Soil > Temperate forest >... | reverse complement strand
CAACAGCCCCGCCAATAATTACCTTATAAGCCTTTCAAATACTAACTGGATAACCTTTAAAAAAATGACCCTCGAAAGAACCGGTACAGGCATATATGGTACTGTGGTAACTTTTGCAGGGGCTTCGCAGAATGTAAGTTTTCTTAATAATATTATGAGCGGGCCGAAGGCAGCTACCAATTCATATATCATATATTCTACCGGCAAAAAAGACTCATCGTTAAATATCAGCAATAATTTTATACACGATGGCACTTATGGAATTTACCTTACCGCCACAGCCGCGAATATGTCGAATGATGTAGTGATTGCAAATAATACTATAGACAGTATATTAACAGCAGGTATATATGCCACTTATCAAAGGGCAATAAATATCTCGCAAAACACCATAACCCATATAGTGAATACGGGCGCTACGTATGGAATGTATATTGGGTACTGCGACAGCGGTATGCAAATACTCCGGAACAAAATAGACGTGCCAAATAATAATTTTGGCCTTTATTGCCTCAATAATATTGCCTCGCGTGGAAACCGGGCGCTGATAGCCAATAACTTCGTTACTGCCGGCAGGACCGGGACTGCGGGTGAGGCTTTGTACATTACCAACAATAAATATATTAATGTCTATTTTAATAATTTACTTGAAATAAGCGCCGCTACTACCGCTTATGGCATATATGATGCTTCAACGGCTGCCAACTATGACAGCATACGGCTGGTTGACAATAATGCCGTGAACAGTGGCGGAAGCTATGCCATATATATGAGGCGGGCTACTTCTTTAAGCGCCTCCAACTATAATAATTTCTATACTTCAGGCTCAAACCTGGGCCGCTGGGTAAATACGGTAACCGCAAGCCTGAAGGCATGGCAAACAGCAAGCGGCATGGACGCGAATTCTTTATCGGTGGACCCACTGTACTACAGCAACGACGACCTGCATGACAAAGCCACCCAAATACGCCATGCGGGTTTGCCACTTGCAGGCGTAACAGTAGATTATGACGGCCAAATCCGCAATGCCCTGACGCCGGACATTGGGGCGGATGAAGTGATACCTATTGCGGATGATGTAGAACCATACTCTATATTAAGCCCGGTAAAAAATAGCTGTGGGGACTCCACTACCGCTATTTCGTTTGTAATAGCCAATGCCGGGGGCGCCAGCCAAATTAATGTACCATATACCGTAATTATTTCCGGTTCGGCCACAGCAACTTATAATGACACTATTAAAACTACACTGGCAAGCGGGGCGTATGATACCATCACTTTAAAAACAACCTTAAATACTTTTGCGGGGGGAACCTATAATTTTAAAATATATACCAATTTATTTGATGATTCAAACAGGGCCAATGATACCATCACTTCCTCAATTTCTATTGTTAGAAGAGCCCTGGCGCCAACGGTATATAGCGGGTCGAACTGCAATAGTGGTTCCGTAAAACTGGCCGCCACCCCTCAAAACCCGCTCGACCAGATAAACTGGTACAGCGCCGCTACAGGGGGAACGTCATTGCATACAGGCGATACATTCTCTACCCCGGTAATATCCACTACCACTGTTTACTATGCACAGGCAGGCGCCACCTGCCTTAGCGCGAGGGTACCTGTAACGGCTTATATTGGCGCGGCAGGGGCCTATTATACAAAAGATAAATTATTTAGCGGCCAGTTCAACGCGGGTACCGTTTCCAGCCCTGATGCTATATGCGTGGGGAACGAAGCAGTTTATGATGTTACGACCATATTCCAGGATTCATCTTATGGCAAAACCTGGAGTATTTCAAATTTGACATTCCTATCCATCGGCGGCAATAAGAATACGGATACTTCTTTTACTTACCCGGCTACTTCAAATGACGCGGTATTTACTTTTACACCGAAAAGCAATGCAGGCGACAGTACATTTGTATTATCGCTCAAAGTAAAAGACTTAATACACGGCTGCGATACTATTATTACCCGGTATATCTACGTTAACCCACTCCCTAAAGCCAATTTTGGGGTTCAAAACGGGTGCGTCAATACTGCCCTCAACTTTTATGATTCCAGTAAGACGGGCAAAGCCACAGTAGCCTATTTTTGGAATTTTGGCGATACGGTTACCTCTACGCTTCAAAACCCATCAAATAGCTATAAACATCCGGGAACCTATACGGTAAAATTAGTCATTAACCTTAGCAGCGGTTGTTCCGATTCTATTACAAAGCAGGTAACAATTTACCCATTGCCGGTTGTTGGTTTTACATCTAAGGCATTATGTGGTTCACAGGTGGCGTTTACCAATTCGTCTTCGGTAAGCGGCGGCAATATAGCAGCCCAGACATGGTATTTTGGCGATGGCCATACCGATACAGCGGCTAACCCAACACATACCTATTCAGCTACAGGTACCTATACGGTAAAACTTGTGGCTGTTTCGAGCAAGGGGTGCGCCGATTCGGCATCGGACCAGGTAAAAGTGAATAGCGCCCTTAAAGCAGGTTTTTCGGCTACGGAAGTATGTTTTGGCGATTCGTCAAGGTTTACCGATACTACTATCTCCACGAGTAAAATCACAGCATGGTTATGGCATTTTGGCGATGGCGACAGCTCATCAGTTCAAAACCCGGTACATTTATATACAGCCAGCGGCGTTTACCGCGCTAAACTTGAAGTTACAAGTGCAGCAGGGTGTACCGATACCACTTCCGCCATTGTGCGGGTGGATGCAAGCCCTACAGCCGCCTTTGGCGTAACCAGCAGCGCTTGCCAGGGAAGTACTGTTAGTTTTTACGATTCCAGCATCACACACGGGGCCACCGTGAGTTACCATTGGGATTTTGGGGACAAAAATGTTTCAACATCGCAGAACCCAACCAATACCTATAAAAACGCAGGTACATACACTGTAAAACTTCGCGTGCAGGTAGGCAGCAGCTGTTCCGATTCTGTAAGCAAACAAATAACCATCAACCCTCTTCCGGCTCCGAAATTCTCTTACGGGGCAGTTTGCGGCCTGGAGGTTGGTTTTATTGATTCCTCTACTATTTCAAGCGGGAGTATCGCTTCGCAGTCATGGTCCTTTGGCGATAAAGGCGTTGCTACTTCCATCACCCCAACGCATACTTATACCTCTGCAAGCAATTATATTGTAAAACTGCTTGTTACTTCCGGTAAAGGATGTTCCGATTCGGTTTCACAATCCATTGCAGTTGCCAAACCATTACAGGCTGGGTTTAGCGCCAATGAAGTTTGCCTTGGCAATGCTACCGGTTTTACCGATACCACGGTTTCAATTGATAAAAACCTAACCTATCATTGGAATTTTGGCGATGGCGATTCCTCGGCTTCTAAAAGCCCATCCCATATTTTCATTACTGCAGGCAGCCACCATGTAAAACTAACCGTTACCAATTCAACAAGCTGTACCGATACTGTTTCTGCCAATATAATAGTGGATGCAAACCCAACCGCAGCATTCGGCGCCCCTAAAACCGCTTGCCAGGGAAGTGCGGTTAATTTTGCGGACTCAAGTATATTAAACGGCGCAAAAGTAACCTACCTCTGGGCCTTCGGGAATGGAGATACCTCATCGAAGCAAAACCCTACCTATACTTATACCAATGCCGGTAATTACCGTGTGCGCCTTACTGTTAGCACTATTGGAAAATGCTTTGATTCGATTTCAAAAACTATTGTTATTGCGCCCGCTCCCACTGCCGCTTTTGGCGTTGGAAATATTTGCCTTAATTCACCCGTACAATTCACCGATTCATCTACAATAGCTTCGGGCGCTATTTCTACTTATGCGTGGAATTTTGGCAATGGCGATACCTCTTCAGCTAAAAACCCAACAAGTACATTTACTACTGCAAATTCTTATTCCGTATTTTTAGCCGTTACCTCTAAAGCCGGTTGCACGGGAACATTCACGAAACTCATTACCGTAAATGCCCTGCCTTTGGCGACATTCAAAGATACAGCCACAAACAAGACCGTGAAGTTTTATCCAACCGACACCACCTATTCCACTTATTCATGGACGTTTGGCGATAAAGCCGTAGCCACCGTTAAAAAGCCCATACACACGTATGCAAGCTATGGCACCTATAAGGTAAAACTGGATGTAACGGATAAAAACGGTTGTTCAAGTACCGATTCATTGAATGTGATTGTATCTAAAACAGGCATTGGGCCGGACAATGCTACCCAGATAAGCCTGAATATTTCGCCGAACCCCTTCAACCATATAGTAAACATTGATTATAACCTGCCTGCCGCAGGCATGGTATCGGCAAGTATATATGACATGACCGGAAGGGAGATAGCGCATCTGGGCGATGGTATGCAAAATGAAGGAAACCACAGATATGTTTTCGACGCTGACCAATACCAGGCCGGCGCCGGGGTTTACTTCCTGCGTATGACCATTGATGGCAATACCATAAATGAAAAAATAGTACGGGTGAGGTAGAAACTAATCCCCTATTTTGATAAACCCTCAAAATAGCCATATTATGGCTTTTTTGAGGGTTTTTATTTTATGGACAAATAGTGGTTGAGAGGCAATATGCCACCATTTCTTCTTACTTCAACAAACTCACGTTCCCATAAAGGAAACGCAGGTTGTTGTCTAAACCAAGAACACTCGCGGTCCAGATATAAGTGCCGGCTTCGCAAGCCTTGCCGCCTAAAGTGCCGTCCCAGGTATCGGTAAAAGAATTGCCGGAAAATACAAGCTGGCCCCACCTGGAATAAATTTTCATGCTGAACTGGGTGATATAAAGCCCCTTTGGCCCAAAACGGTCATTCAATCCATCGCCATTAGGGGTAAACGCATTGGGCAAATAGATGACTGATTTTTCCTCGTGCAGGCACCCTATGTTTGATACGCTTGTAACTGTATCACTTTGCCCCGCCGAGTCCACAGGGGTGTTTCTATGCGCTATTATTTCATAGCAGTAGTAGGGTAGGCCGTTAAGGTTTGAGGTGGTATCGGTATAGGTGGTATCGGTTACATAGTCAAGCGTTTTAAAGCCCCCGGAAGGGTTTTCCTGATATACCGTATAATATCTGACCCCTTCCGGCCAAAGCACATACGCATTCCAAATTAATTTTGGCGACATATCAAAGCTGGAGGTATCTATTTGCAGGAATATAGTCCTGCCCACATTGCTTGGTTTCCCAATATCGCCGCAACTATCAATTGCTTCCACAATATAGTAATATGATTGCTTTTGTACGTGGGCCGTATCATCGGTAAACGAAAGGGAACCGGGTGGCAATGTGGAAAGCATTTCATAATTTTTTCCATCAACGGACCTTTCAATTAGGTAGTTTGCTACTTTAATATTGGCAAGGCCCTGCCATTGCACCTGCACATTCCTGTTACCGGCTACAGTGGCCACGATAAGGCTTACAGGGGGTACACGGTTTACGTGAATGGGCGACCCTGCCGCTACATTGCTTCGCGATGTATCAAATAAAGCCGGTGAAATAGCCGAAACTATATAGTGGTACCTTCCGGCGCAAATGGCAGAACTGTCATAAAATTGCAATTGGCTGCCGCTAACGGAGGCAATGCGGCAATAATTAATAGAATCGCCCGGCCTGCAACGGTTTATATTGTAAGAGGATACCCCTCCCCAGCCAATATATGGGGTCCAGTTCAATAACACGGCATTGGTATCATTTGTGGTAACTAATTTTATACTGCAATGTTCTTTAGTAAAATATTGGTCGGATATTTTATCGCATGATGTTTTTACAAGGACTTTGTAGCAATAGGAATTGGCATAAACATCCACATTTTTGTCATAATAAATGGTATCGGTAACGGTGGTATCAATGGCAACCTGGTCATATTGGCCGGTTGCTGTGTTAAGTCTCAAAATGAGATATTCTGAAAAAGAGGGGTTCAGGAACCCATAAAAGCAGACCCCAATTTGCCCGTCAGGCGTAGCCGAAACATGGTGGATAAGCATTGGGGGAGGGGTATTGGTATCGCCTACGCTTAGAAAACTTTGTTTAACAACAGTATCAATGCAGCCAATGCGGTTTGCTACAATTTCGCTTACGTTATAGTAGCCCGGAATAGCATATTTATGCCCGGGATTGGTTTGTGTGGAGGTACCACCATCGCCAAAATTCCAAAGACGGTATGTGATGGGTAAATTAGATACAGTTGTATCCAAAAACTGGACGGTATCAAGGATACATAGTTTGGTAGTGGAGGTAGTGAAGCCGGGGGATAGTTCTTTAACAACAATGTTCTTTTTAATGGTAGCAGAGCAGCCATGTGAGGTTGTTACCGTGAGCCTGCTTTTGTAAATACCGCTATTGATGTACCTATGCACGGGGCGCGGGAGTAACGAACTGTCTGCATCGCCGAAATTCCAATTCCAGGAAGATAATGTATCGCCGAATACGAAGGATGAGTCAAGAAAAAAGGTTATTTTGCCATTGCAGGCTGTATCATACCCAAAGGCTGACGTGGGGGTAGGATAAACGGCAATGGTATCTTTTGGGAACAGGGGGTATTTACAACCGCTATCGGTAAGGTAAAGTGTTGGCGTCCAAAACCGTTTTGTATCGTAGAATGTATGCGTTACTGTTGCCCCGTATAAAATATATCCATCCGTCATGTCCCAGGTCATGGTATCGGCATCAGTATTGATAACGGTGAATGTAACGATAGCTGAATCGCATCCGTTTTTAACATTATCGGTATAAGTGCCATAAGGGCCTTTTATTACCACAAAACCTTTTTTCATGATAGAGTCAGTACAACCAAGCGCATTGACTACTGCCAGTGCGACATTGTAATTGCCGGGGTAGCTGAATATTTTTTGCGGGTTTTCATCAGTGGAGGTAGAGCCATCGCTGAAATACCATTTCCATGAGATAATAGGGCTGCCATAGCTTTCAGACGTATCAAAGAATGTAATGACTTGCGGGGGGCATTTAGCAAACGTTTCTGAAGCAGAAAATAAAGCCTGAATGACTTTATTCCCCACATTTATTTTTTCGATAATGGTATCAATGCAGCCCTGGTTGTCATTGGTTATCAGCCGCACGGAGTATTGGCCTGGTTTAGTATAGGTATGGACTACTGTTTTTTTTGTTGATGTAGCATTGTCGCCCAGGCTCCAGCTAAAGCTATAGGTAGCAGAGTCCTGGCCGGGCGCCATGATGGCTGAAAATGTATAGGTTTTTGACTGGCAATTGCCCGAAACCGATGTCGAAAATTCGGCGCCCCCAGAATCTATTTGTACCAACTGGCTGCTGGACGCGCTGCACTTGGTTTTGCTATTGAATACTGTTTGCAACACACTATACCTGCCGGGATGTTTGAACCGGTGGATGGGGTTTTCAATAGTTGAAGAAGTGCCATCGCCAAAATTCCATGAATAAGACGTAGCGCCAACAGATGAGTCAAAAAATGATATTATTTGCGGGTTGCAGCTTGAGTTCAAATAAACAAAACCTGCCGAAGGCGGCTCAATGGTTATATAGTTTTTAATAGAAAAACTGTCGCCGCATGAATAGTCATAAGCCGTTAAAGTTACGCTATATGTTCCGGGCTTTGCGTAAACATGGGTTGTTGAAGTATCAAGACCAATAGAACCATACGTTCCATCTCCAAAATTAAAGATATAATTGGTTGCTTTTATAGAATCCAAGTTTGGATAAATATGGAATTTAATGTTTTCTCCGGTGCATTGTTTCAAAGGATTAGCCTTAAAGGAGGCGTAGGGTTTGCGCCCCGCAGTAAGAAAAAACCTGGATGAACCTGTGCAACTATCCAAATTCGACATTTTGAGGGTAACAGTGTACCCTCCTACTTTCATATAAATGTGTAAGGGGGTACTATCGGTAGAAACAGGTGTAGAATCGCCAAAATCCCATAGCCAACTGTTAGCCCTGGCATAGCCCGGAGGAAAAATCCCCCGAAACTGTACAGAATCGGGAAGACAGCCCTTGTTCCCTTTGATAACAGTAATAGTGGGAACGGGCTGTATAATACGAACGGCTGTATCGCTATATATATAGCTACACCCCTGTGCATTAGTGGCAGTAAGCGAAATTTTGAATATTCCGTCATTGTTATAAGTATGGGTAGGGGTAAGGCTGGATGAATTTGTATTGCCATCATCAAAATTCCATAAATACGTTTTAGCGCCGGAAGTAGTACCGGTAAAGTTTACTTTTAGCGGTGTTTTACAGGCTACATTGTTACTGGCATAAAAAGAATCGTGGGGTACGGGGTTTACGGTAATATACGCGCTCTTTTTAGTTGAATCGCTACAGCCTTCCCCTACGCTTACTACTTTCTGGCTAACGGTATAGGTGCCTGCTGTGGTATATGTATGGCTTGCCCCGCCCTGGGCTGACGTTGAGGCGCCATCGCCAAAATTCCAGTAGTTTAAACAGGATGGGCAAATAGAAGAGGCAACCGGGGTAAAAGCAACAGTGGCAGGCATACACACCTTTACCGACGAAGCGGAAAACCCTGCCGTAATCTTTGCTATATCAATATAACCGGAAAGGTCATCAGAAACCGTGCACCCTTTGCCATCAACTACTGATACGGATACATCATAACTGCCAAAACTGGTGTAAGAATTGCTTGGGTTGGCTGAGGTTGAGGTATTGCCATCGCCGAAATTCCATTTGTAGGTTACGTTGCCTGATGCACCTGATACGTTACTTGTAAAATTGACGGTAGTAGGCACTTTACAGGCATCGCGGGTATCGCCTGAAAAACTAACGGAAAGGCTTGTGCCTATGGATATGTAACCGCTCCTGGTCAGTGTCCCGGTACAGCCATAAATATCCGTCAAAACAAGTGTAACGGTGAATACGCCATAACCGGAATAGGTATGTGAGGGGTTTTGGCCGGTGGATGTGGCGCCATCGCCAAAATCCCAGTCCCACTTTGATATGGGCGCCGCGCCTTTGGTTAAATCGGTAAATGTAACCTGTGATGGGGAACATAAGGCCGAATCGCTAACTTTAAATTTAGGCGAAGGCGGGTTGTAAACAATGATGGCATCGGTTTGCACCGATGTTGAACTATCGCCCTGGCTGTCGAAAACGGTTAACGATACAGTATATTTGCCGGGGTTATTGTAGCTGGCTCCCGGGTTTTGAATGGTACTGGTATTGCCGTTGCCAAACCGCCAGAGGTATTTGGCGATGCTTCCGGTTGAGGTATTGGTAAAACTCACCGTAACCGCCCGGCAGCCGGCAGTTGGCGAAAACTTGAAAGAGGCCTTTAATTGCGCTTTTGCTTCATCATTTCCCATGAAAAACAAGAACACAACTAATATTGCAGCCGAAGAATATTGAAAGCGAGCAAGACTTTTCATAATCTTTGATGTTATTGAATTTCAAATATAAGGAAAAAAAATTGAAATTATTGTATAAGGTGGGAAAAATTTGGGGTGGAAGGGGAGAGGAAGTGCTTTTTAATCTCAAAGGTGTGGCATTATTGTAGATAAATAGTATCTGTCCATAAAGTGTCTTTGAATTTTCCAATAATGGTGAATAGTGCCGTCATTGCGGAATTTTTTTGCGCTGAAATTTTCAATAAATGCACGAACTTACCTTCAAAAAAATATCCGCAATCCCCTGTACCATTTGGGGTTTGCGGATATTTTTTGGCGAACAAACGCAGAGTTTCATATCAAACTTTCCTGCGCCAAAAAATTCCACAATGACGGCATAGAACTTTAGTTTATGGGCAGACACTAAATAGCAGCGTCAATTATTCTATTGGCCTCTTCCAGGGATAATGTCCGTTTGGGATTAGCTTCGTATTTAGCATCGCGCTCATTAAGTATATCAAGCTGTTCCTGGCTTATTTTCGTGGAAGTATCTTCCGGGATGCTATCCCAAATAGCTTCCACCATCAAAATCCTTTCTTCAACGCTTAATTTTAATATTTCTTCAAGTTGTTTCCGCATATTCTATGATTTAAAACGGTAAAGATAAAAAAAGGAACCGAAGGGTTACTTCTTCTAATATACGAATGTGAGATTGAAGACAGTTAATTTTTTTTTGCAAGCATATCTGCGAAAAAAGCAATAGCAATGGCAACTAATGCTATGGTAATAAGTTGAGTTAAACCATCATCATTTCGAAACTCACCTGGATTTCTTCCAACAAGCCGTGCAAGCTCTTCTTGTTCGGGTTGAGAAATAACACCTCTTTGTGCTTTCTTTGTCAGATATTGAATTCTTTCAGTTGTTGTACTCATTTTACTTACCGATTATTTTATTAACTGCTTGATTGATTAAGTCTTTAACTGCACTTTCAAATAGTGTAGACTCAATATTTCCTTTAACATTCATTTCTTTTAAAGAATGTAAAGAATCAATAAATTCGTGGAATTGTAATTCACTTCCCCGAAGCTCATAATAATTTTTAAAAATCCCCATACTCCCAAGTTCTATTAATATTGCTTCTGCAATTGGAGCAAAATCATTATCGGAAAATTTATAATATGCTATATCGCTCATTGCCCCTAAATCAACAGTTGTTTCTTTAACAACAAAAAATTTGTTTTTAAATTTCTCTGATTCTTTAATTATCCCTAATTCTTCCAATACACCGCGAGATGGGGCCCATTTTCCACCTTTATCTTGTAAGCCAGGTGTTGCAATTACCAATACAGCGTCACAATTCTCCAAGGTATCAATTACAAGGTTAGCGACAGTTCGGGAAAGTTTAGGTTGTTTTTCTGCGATAACTGGATTACAGCCAATTGCATCTATAATTCTAATTGCATAGTCAGTTGGCCCGAAGTTGTCTTGACTATGGCTTATGAATATTTTCTTTTTATTCATTTAAGATTATTTTCGGGTACATTTATCAGACTAAAAAATTGTTTTATTAATATTGACTCAAAGGTAACAAAAGATATTATTATATTTTGACTATTTTCGACAAACATTAAAACCCTATATTATTTTGGAAAGGCTTTTTTCGGATTATTATCTTGCTCTTTGCATACTATTTCCGTTCATTTAAAACAACTTAGCCTGCACTCCCTTCTTTTTGCCTTCTGCTTTTTCTCCATTTTCAGAGGGTAGTTTCAGGTCGTTTTGTGGCTCGTGTACCTTGTCGGGCGGAGGGGTTTTGGAGGGCTTTTTAATTTCTGCCGGTTCTGTTTCTTGTTCAACCGCCGATTCCTCAATATCAACTTCATCAGATGGCAGCAATTCTATATCGCGTACATTTTCACCGGGTATTTTGGTGCCGATGGCTTTCCAGCCACGCACTTCTACCTTTTCATTCAGGTCGAGTTCTTCGGTTTGCGCTTCGGCTTTTTTGTGGCCTGTTTTGAAGGTAATTATGGGGTGGCGCGAAGTGGTAACAAGGATAAGCCTTGAATTTTTGGCCTCCTGTATAAAACTAAATTTTTTACCTACCGTGCTGGTTTCTATGATAAAGCGTTTTACATAGTTCAACTTATGGCCCCCGTCATAGTGTATGGCCGTAATTATTTTTTCAGGTTCCCATTTTTCAATGAGTGCAATATGGTCGTTTTCATAGCGGTTTGTCAGGTCGAAGCCGGTAAGTTCGTAGCTGCCGTCATCGGAAATAACCAATATGCTGTCGCCCAGGTCAAAGCTGCCGAGGTATTTGCCCCTTTCATCCACGTTCAGCCTGCCTAATATCCCATCGTACCAAATATTCCTGCCACCCAGCGTAGAAGCGCCTTTTTCTTTAAAAACTACTTTCTTTACCCCGTATTTTGAAACCATATTCCCCTGGCTTGCACGGCCTTTGATGGCAAGGCTGCCAAAATCATAATCGAATACCTTTATCCGCGCATTTGAGTTCGGGGTAAGGTAAATGGTAACGGTTTCGGCCTCGCTGTTGGGGTTAGCAGAAAAATGCAATACGCGGGAACCGGGGTTGCCGGAAGTTAAATCATATTCCTTGTCGCGCGTAACGCCGGTAATATTGAAGCGTTTGGCGCGGGCTATGCCGCTCTTGCCATCGGCATAAACCAGGTTGTAAACCATGCGCTCGTCATTCTTTTTAAAGACGCCGGCATGGATAATGTCCTTGCCCACAAATGATTTTTCCGATATTTTGGTAACGATGCACCTGCCGTCTTTTCGGAAGACTATAATATCATCAATATCAGAACATTCGCATATAAACTCATCTTTCTTTAAGCCATAGCCCACAAAGCCTTCCTGGCGGTTGACATACAGTTTTTGGTTAGCCACCGCCACCACGCTGGCATTAATGGTATCGAAGAGTTTGATTTCAGTTTTGCGCTCTCGGCCTTTGCTGTATTTTTTCAGCAGGTTTTTGAAATAGTTAATGGCATATTCGGTCAGGTGTTCAAGGTCATGCGCCACCTGTTCCATTTCCTGTTCCAATGCGCGGATGGCTTCATCAGCTTTAAAAGAATCGAATTTGGAAATGCGCTTGATTTTTATTTCCGTCAGGCGGACAATATCTTCCTGCGTTATTTTCCGGCGGAATAGTTTTTTATAGGGTTTCAGCCCTTTGTCAATGGCCTCTAAAACAGCTTCCCAGGTTTCACATTCTTCTATTTTATGGTAGATGCGTTTTTCAATAAAGATTTTCTCCAAAGAGGAAAAATGCCATTTTTCATCCAGTTCGCCCTTGCGTATTTCGAGTTCGCGCCGGAGAAGGTCCACTGTGTTCTGCGTGGAAATACGAAGCATCTCGTTCACACTGATAAAGTGCGGCTTATCTTCAATAATCACGCAGGCATTTGGGGAAATAGCCACTTCACACTCCGTGAAAGCATAGAGGGCGTCTATGGTAATATCAGGCGAAACCCCTTTTGGCAATTGCACCTCTATTTCAACGTGTTCAGCAGTATTATCAACTACTTTTTTGATTTTTATTTTGTTGGCTTCGCTGGCCTTAACGATAGACTCCATCAGGCTAACGGTAGTAACGCCATAAGGCACGCTTTTTATAAGCAAGGTCTGTTTGTCAAACTCTTCAATCCTGGCGCGTATGCGTACACGCCCGCCTTTTTGGCCGTCATTATAGTGCGAAAAATCGGCCATGCCACCGGTAGGGAAGTCGGGCATCAGTTCTACTGATTTACCACGCAATACGTCTATGGAAGCATTAATAATCTCAATAAAATTATGCGGCAAAATACGGGTAGCAAGCCCTACCGCAATACCTTCCACGCCCTGCGCCAGCAGCATCGGGAACTTCATGGGCAGGGTAACGGGTTCGCGTTTGCGGCCATCATAACTAAGCTGCCAATTGGTGGTTTGCGGGTTGAAGGAAACCTCAATGGCGAATTTGGAAAGCCGCGCTTCAATATACCGGGCGGCGGCGGCAGAGTCGCCGGTACGCACATCCCCCCAGTTTCCCTGTGTTTCTATCAATAAGTCTTTCTGGCCAAGGTTCACAATAGCATCGCCAATGGAAGCATCGCCGTGCGGGTGGTACTGCATGGTCTGGCCAATGATATTGGCCACTTTGTTGAAACGGCCATCATCCATTTCGTTCATGGCATGGAGTATGCGGCGCTGTACTGGCTTCAACCCGTCTTCAATGGCAGGCACGGCCCTCTCTAAAATTACATAAGAGGCATAATCAAGAAACCAGCCTTCGTACATACCGGATACGGACGCTACGGAACTTATAGCCTCTTCATTAAGCAGTTCCGGATTGAGGATGTTTTCAATCCCGGAGTTTTCTTCAGGAACGGAGTTTATATCTTCTTTCTCGCTCATTTTTTTATACTTAACCAAAAAAAATATTAACCACAGAGGACACAGAGTTCACAGAGAATGCTTTACTTACCATATAATTTCTCTTATAAGCCACAAAGTGCAGAGAGCAGTTTTATATTATTATTAGTAACCATTTGTAACCCGTTTTATTCCATCTTTTAGTTGTAGAACATTAAAATTAATTAAAAGACCAACCTTACAATTGGCAAGTTTAAGATAAGAAAGCATCTGCGTCAAATGAATATCGTCAAGCGTTTTTATAGCTTTCACCTCTATGATGATTGAAGCGCCAATTAAAATATCGGCCCGATAGCCACATTCAAGCATTATACCATTATATATCAGAGGTATTGGCATTTCTTTTTTAGCATCAAAACCGTTTTCGCACAATTCATAAAAAAGACATTCTTTGTATGCAGATTCCAATAAACCAGGCCCCAGCGCTTTATGCACTTTGATTGCTAACCCGATAATTTCTCCTGTTACAATGTCCGGCATTTTTTCTCTGTGTTCTCTGTGCCCTCTGTGGTTAAAAAATCTTTTTTGTGTTAAACATACTCTGTTTCCGGTTTTATAATATCTTCCGCATCGTTGTTTTCTATATCTTTTTCAGCCATTTTTTTCTGCGGTAATTATTTTTCAAAGATAAGTGGAATTGCTAAAGTTTGCAATGCTTAATCGCATTGTGTTAAAATGCTAAATTATTGAAAAAATTAACTCCCCTCTTATTGAAATTCCCATGCCGTGCGGTAGCTGCCGTTATGTTCAATGTATTCAAGTAGTTGGTTGTAGAAACTATGGCTGCCCAGGGTTCCGCTATCGCCTATGATAATTAGTTTTTTACGGGCGCGGGTCATAGCTACATTCATGCGGCGGTAGTCGCTCAGGAAGCCTATTTCGCCTTTGTCGTTGCTGCGGACAAGTGATATATAAATGACATCGCGCTCCTGCCCCTGAAAAGAATCTATGGTGTTAATATCTAATTGTATATGGGGAAAACCGGCGTATAAATTCTTAAATTGCCCTTCCATATAAACCACCTGTTCGCGGTAAGGGGAAATGACGCCAACAGAAAAATTGGAGGCTATGTTTTGGGCTAAACCTTCAAGGTGTTTATAAAGAATTTGAAATTCAGCGGGGTTAAAAATACTCCTGGTTTCGGGGTTAATTTTTTCATCGAAACTACAACCGGCGGTATCGATAAATTCTACGGGTAAAAATCCGGTTTCGATACCATCCAGAGAATGGTATTGCACCGAATTGTGGGCAATAAGGCCCCCTTTGTAGAAATACTGGTTGCTGAACCCCATAATATCCTGGTGCATACGGTACTGGGTGGTAAGCAAAGAAACACCAGGCAGGCGTTGTATGCACTTTTCAATAAGGGTGATATTCAACCCGGCACTCTGGGCTTGATAAGACTTTACTGTGGGCGGCAACTGGAATGGGTCGCCGGAAAGAATAACCTTCCGGGCTTTGGTTATGGGTATCCAGGTTGATGGCTCAAGGGCCTGCGCGGCTTCGTCAATTATGACCGTATGAAATTCTTTGGCGGCTATAAATTTATTCATGCTGCCAACCAATGTGCAGGTTATAGCATCGGCGCCATTGATAATGGCTTCTACCAGGCTGTTTTCAATATCAATGGCCTCGCGGGCAAGGGATTTGGCTTCTTTCAACAGAAGGTTTCGCTGCTCGCGCTCGTCCTTGCCGAATTTACGTTTGTATTTGGAGGCCATGCGGCGGTATTCGTCCACCTGCTTTTTGATGGTTTTAACCCGCTTCATTTCAGGGTGTTTTGCTAAAATACCTTCGGGGGTATGCTCCAGGATTGATTCATCAATGCGCGATAAATTGCCGATACGCACTACCTTCATGCCCTGCGCGGCAATTTTTTCGGTGAGCAGGTCGGCGGCGGTGTTGCTGGGGGCGCAAAGCAGGACGGGTGTGTTCTTCCTTTCCTTAATCAGTTCCTTCAGAGCGGCTACCAGCGTCGTAGTTTTCCCGGTACCGGGAGGGCCATGTATCACGGCTACGTCCTTAGCGGCGACTATTTTGCGGACGGCATCAAGCTGCGATTCATTCAGCCCGCCGTTTGTAATCCGGGTGTCAATTTTATCAAAATGGGCTTGTTTTTCGCCATAAAGGATGTCCCGGAGTTCGGCGAGCCGGCCATTTTCAGCATTAATTACCTTTTTTAAGGCAATATCCATTTCCTTATAAGCATTTTCATCAAAAAGGAGGTTGATGCCAATTTTGCCCATATCGAGCCATTCGGGTAATTCGTTGGCATAGAGGATAATTTTGACTTTATTGTGTTCGGCGAAATGCACCGTGCCGTTTACTTCCTCGCCGGGGTATTCGGGGTGGTTGGTGAAAACGCCGACTGTTTTGCCGCCGTTGAACTGGTGGGGCACATCGCGCATATTAGTGCGTTCGGCAATGATAAACGGGTAATCGCCAAGGCCGTAGCCGGTTTCCTTAATCTCGATAGGGTACCAGGTCATTCCCTGTAGCTTGCGCTGCTGAATGGAATTGTTTTTAACGAATTGGGTATATTGAAGGAGGTCTTCGTCCTTTTCCATTTTCAGGAGGGATTGGACGCGCAGTAATTCGGCAATTGTCTGAATCAGGATTTACAGGATTTTAGAATTAACAGGATTCAAATTATCGTCTGAATAATCTTGCTTTTAAAGCCTTCTTAGCTCAAACAGTTTGAGGTCGCGTGCGGATTCGAACCGCAGTAAAAGGTTTTGCAGACCTGTGCCTAGCCACTCGGCCACGCGACCCTATAAAAAAGAAGTGCAAAGATAAGGGGAAATATTAAAATCCAGTACGTTTTGTAAAACGTTCTTAAAATTAAAAAGGCATACCTGGGTTTAAAACCAGATATGCCTTTACAGCTATAAAAAAAATAAATATGGAAAACCCTTTAATCCGGGAAGCAGTTTACCTCCATTGCCCGCGTTTCCACGTATTGCCATGGCGGCCTTGTTGCCAGTTTCCCCTTTGCCATGTGCCATGGTGGGCGTGCGCCCAATGGCCCCCATGCCAGTCGTAGCGGTGGTTCGGGCCGTTCCAGCCCCATTCCCCGCCAATCCAAACCCCACCTGGCCAGGGCGATACGCCTACTACTTCGCCGCCTGGCTCTACAGGTACAGTGGCTACACCCTCTACGCTACACGCGCCCATGAAAAGCAATGAGCCTAAAAGAACGCATTGCAGCATTTTTAATGTTAATTTCAACATGATTCTTATTTTATTTTCAGTTTATCGCGAACACGTATATGTTCTTGTACAGGATAAGGAAAAGAATAGGAAAATGTTTAGAACCATGCGGATAAAGAGATGGCGAAAAGCGCAACCTATTCCTTTTTCCACTCCGACAGGCAGCCTTTAATATACGCAAGTATATCCTCCTTGCCGAGGGCCGTATTTGAGGAAGTAATAAATTCGGGCGGCAATGTCTCCCAGTTTTCAAGAAGGGCGGCGTGCATGGCTTCTATATTCTTTTTGAGGTCGATACGTTTTGGTTTATCTGATTTCGTGAAAACCAGGCTGAACGGCACATTATTTTCACCCAGCCAATGGATGAAATGAATGTCTTTTTTTTGCGGCGGTATGTTGGCGTCTATCAGCAGGAAAACGTTTACGAGGCTTTCCCTTTTCACTAAGTATGCTTCCATGTTTTTCTGCCAAATATCCCGCTGGGTATGCGAGGTTTGAGCGTAACCATATCCCGGTAAATCAACAATATACCATTCATCATTGATAGTAAAGTAATTGAATTTCCTGGTTTTGCCCGGTTTATTGGATGTCAGCGCCAGCCCTTTTTTATTGCAAAGCATATTTATCAGGCTCGACTTGCCCACATTGCTCCTGCCTATAAAAGCAAATTCGGCCCTGTCGGGCGGCGGGCAGCCTTTCAGGTCGGGGCTGCTCAGTGCATATATGGCGGTATGTATGGTAATCATATTGATTATTAGTAGTTTATACTGGGCTTTTAAACTAAGCAAAGTTATGGTTAATTTTTTTAGTAATTTTGCTACCCTAAAAACTACCCTTTAGTGGATTTTAGGGGTTTGGGTTATGGAGCAGGTATTGCCTTATATTGGTTCAGCGAAAAGCAAAAAAGTGCAGGTTTCAGAAATGTTTGACCACATTTCGCCCCGTTATGATTTCCTGAACCATGCACTAAGTTTGGGAATTGACAGAGGCTGGCGAAAAAAGGTTCGCAAATTTATAGCCCTAAAACACCCTGCCCACATTCTGGATATAGCTACCGGCACAGCCGACCTTGCCATTGAACTGGCTAAAATTAAACCACAGCACATTACCGGGATAGATATTTCGGAAGGGATGATGGATATAGGCCGGCAAAAAATTGCTAACCTGGGGCTGAATGGGTTAATAACCCTTGAAAACGGCGACGCCGAGCAACTAAAATATTCAGATGACAGCTTTGATGCCGTTACAGTTGCTTTTGGGGTGCGGAATTTTGAAAATATAGAAAAAGGGCTCCAGGAAATGTACCGGGTTTTGAGGCCGGGGGGGGTAGTGGCCATCCTTGAATTTTCCCATCCCAAAAAAATACCCTTCAAACAATTATACCATTTTTATTTTAATTTCGTTCTGCCAATGGCTGGGAGGCTGGTTTCTAAAAACAATGCGGCTTATACCTATTTGCCCCAGTCGGTGAGCAGTTTTCCTTCCGGCAAGGAATTTATAAACAGTATAGAAAGGGCCGGTTTTAAAAACAATACATGGAAAGAACTAACATTCGGAATATGCACAATCTACACGGGAGAAAAATAATACTTATATGCCTGGGGTTCTTTATGTCCCTTAATACTTTTGCCCAAAACCAGAACTGGATACACTGGGACACGGAAAGAAAAATCCACTTTGGCTTTTTGTTAGGTACCAATTTCGCTACTTTTAAATATTATACTTCGAATGCTTTCAGGAAGCAAGATTCCATTAAAGGGGTAAATATGATAAAATATCCGGGCATCTCGCTTGGCGCCGTAGCTGATTTGCATTTAGGGCGGCGGTTTGACTTTAGGTTTACCCCTACCCTTACTATTACCGACAGGCGGGTAAATTATACATTTGCCGATACTTTCTCAATCCAAAAAGATGTGGAATCGGCGCTTATAGAGTTTCCGCTTTTATTTGCAATACATTCCGACAGGCCCGGCAATGTCCGCTTCTATGCAGTTGGCGGGTTTAAGTTTTCTTATGACCTGGCATCCAATGCCTTCAATTCGCGAAACCCGGCAGACCCCAATGTAGCCGTCTTACCTATAAACTTATATTATGAATTTGGCGCCGGCCTGGATTTATTCTACCCCTATTTTAAATTCTCGCCCGAAATTAAATTAGCCCGGGGCATCAATGATATTTTTGCCCCGCATAATGATAGTTATAATAATGTTTTCAGCAGTTTACGCTCTAATATTATTTACTTTACCTTCTATTTTGAAGGTTAACCCCTAAATCCCCGAAAGGGGCTCAAAATAACAGGCAGGAATTGTACACCCCAATACACCCTTTCTCTAAACCCTAAAAAACGAAATGTACACCCTTGCCTGCTGTGTATAAAACAAGGGGCAAGGGGGTTTTGTTTTAAAAAGGGGATATATTTGTGTTTTCTAAGAACAACCTAAGACGTTTTTTTCACCGCATCTGCCAGCATCATTAAAAAAGGCACACATCTTTCCATTTTCAAAACATAGTAGTTCAGGCCGATATGTATGCGCTTATAATATTCAGCTTTATTTTGTGCATAATATTTTTCGGTAGGCAGGTTCCACGCATTTGCATTCGTTTTAGTAGCTATAAACCATTTTTCCAGTAACCGCCCCGCCCTGCCATTGCCATCCATAAAGGGGTGTATTTTTTCAAATAAAAGATGGGCCATAGCTGCATAGTAGAATACTTCTTTATATGTTAATTTCCTTTTTATCAATATATTTATGTCGCTGAATAATTTATCGAATTCTGTTTTTACATATTCAGGTTCAACGGCCATATATTCTACTTTGCCCCCGCTGAATATGCCTACCTGCTGGCCACGCAGCTTTCCGCGCTGGCTTTTTAGCGACAAAATAGTTTGGCTGAGTAAGCGGTGGGCTTCCATGAAATTATTTTCACTTAGGGGATGGTTTGCCGCGAAATTATAAGCGTTTACCAAATCATCAATCTCAGCCATTTCCTTTGGCTTCGATTTTATTTTGAACTTTTTATTTTTCAGGTAGGTATCAAAATCAATGCTATTACCCTCAATATTTGAAGAAAAAACCGCCGCCTCCTGCACATAAAACAGGAAATCCTCCTGGCTAAATTCCATCTTCCCCTTTATTGACCGGGAAACCTTTAGCCAATCCATATCCGTTTGCTTTGAATATTCTTCAAAATAAGCCGGGCTAAGTATTTGCAGGCGGTTAGGCATACCACAAAGATAATGAATATAGGGGTTGCAACCGTTTTATACCAATATCTTTTACCTTTGCAATACCATGATTTTATACATTGACAACATACGCGGTTTCCAGGACCAGTTTATTGAACTAAACGACGTGAACTTTCTTGTAGGCGAGAATAGTACAGGGAAGACTACTGTGCTATCTCTCTTGGAATTATTCTCGGATGAACGATTTTTATTTTCTAATTTTAGAAATAATAAGTCAATAAATTTGGGAGTGTTTAATGAAATAATTTCTCAAAATAGTAAGAATAAGAGTTTTACAATTGGGATAATTGCGAATGAAGAAAAAGATATTTTTCGTACCCCATTCGATGCGATAAGTTTAGAATTTTCTAATCAAGGAATTGAAAAGATTAGATATATTAAAGGGAAGACGTTTATAACATTTTTTAATGTCTCGTCAGGGAAATTGTCTTATAATATTAGTAAGAAAAATGGTAACGATGCTATTGATATAGAAGAATTAAAAGAATTAATAGCCCTAAACAATACAGATAGCAATAAATTTGGCATTATTATAATTCCAATTGAGAGGCATAGTATTCCTTCTCAACTATCGTCAATTACTACTAGTCCTATAATATTTTTTCTAAGAGCTTATGAGTTATTTTTATTTGATATTTTTAAAAATCAAGATATAGATGATTTTGATGAATTTGAAAAGTCATTTTGGCCCTCAAATTATGATTTTTTCCCTTTTAATGATATTAAAGGCGTCGAGGCAATCAGAGCAAAACCACAACCATTTTATACATCTAATTCTGAAGAAGAGCGAATTCCAAATATTTTAAAAGATATTTATACGAATATTAAAAAAGGATATAATGATAAAATCATCAATCAACTTGAAGGATTTGGGAAATCATCAGGACTATACGATAAAATAATAATTAAAAAAGAACCCGATAAGTCCTATTTCGAGATACAATTTAATTTACATGGCAAAACATTAGGAATAACCAATGTTGGCTATGGCATTTCCCAGGTATTACCAATTATTACGGACATTGTTTATAATCCTGAAAATACAATCTACCTCATCCAGCAACCCGAAGTCCATCTCCACCCTAAAGCACAAGCCTTTTTAGGGCAATTTTTCTTTGACCAGGCTTTTGAGGACAATAAAAAATTCATCATCGAAACCCACAGCGATTTTATTATAGATAGGTTTCGGTTAATGGTTAGGAAATCAAAGAAAAAAGACGTTCATAAAAGGGTAAATATCTTATTCTTTGAAACTACGGAAGAGGGCAATAAGGTAACTAAAATCGAATTAGACAAAAACGGCGATTATCCTGACGACCAGCCCGACAAATTCAGGGATTTCTTCTTTAAAGAACAACTAAACCTGCTTGGCTTTGGCGAAGAATAGTATTTTCCCCATTATAATTGATACGAATGTTTTTGATGTTTTCTTCAACCCTTCAACTGAAGAACAAAAGCAGAAATATTATCCCGTATCAAACTGTGTTTCAAAATGCAGCGGGGTTATTTTTTATGGGGGAACTACTTTTACAAAAGAAATAGGGACTAAAATTCAAAAGAAATCAGCAGGTTTTCTCGTGGAGGCGATAAATAAAGGTAAAATCAAAATACTCCCCAAGGAAGAGGTTGATAAACAGGAAAAAAGGATAAAGAAAATTGAACCCTCACCCGATTTTGACGATGCCCATATCATTGCCTGTGCCATTGTTGGTAAATGCAAAGTTATTTGCACTGATGATAGCCGGGCTGATAAGTTTATTAAAAGGAAAGAATTATATCCCGAAAAATTTAAAAGGCCCTCCATATACAGAAACCAAAGCCATAAGCACTTGCTGAATGATTGTTAATCCGGTTCTGATAGGTTCCCTTTAAAAGACAAGAAAAAATAATCCCCCACCTATATCTATTTGCTAAAATAATATTATCTTTGGTTCAACTTTAGGGGTGTCCTGATTATTTCAGGACTGAGATGATACCCTCCGAACCTGATACCGGTAATGCGGCCGCAGGGAAAAGTAGTTATCTCTCTTTATTTTCCCCTTTATTTAATGAATATGAATATCCATTTTAATGGTAATGATTTGGCTATCGGGGAAGATATAAACAACCTTGATGCGCTTATTGATAAACAGCAGTTTGCCGGTAAAAAAGGCTTTGCTGTAGCCGTGAACGAAAACGTAATTCCCCGCAAAGAATGGGATACTGTAATATTAAAAGAAAACGATAGGGTACTTGTAATAAAAGCCACGCAGGGCGGATGAAGGAACTCCGCTCAATCCTTAATAACTTAATAACCCAATAACTTAATAACTATGAAAAAAGATGTAAAACCTACGGAGGCAGCTATTAGCCGGGAGCCTTTTCCCGCCTCTAAAAAAATATATGTGGATGGGGCGGTGCACCCCATTAAGGTGGCCATGCGCGATATTTATTGCGAAGACGGCAACCCACCCGTTACGGTATATGATTCCAGCGGGCCCTATACCGACCCTGATATTGATATTGACATCAATAAAGGGATTGAACGGCTGCGCGAAAAGTGGATAAGCGGCAGAAATGATACTGAAACGCTTAACGATTTTTCTTCTTCTTTCGCCAATGAGCGCCAGAATGACAGTAAAACAGACGCCATCCGCTTCCCGAACATAGAAAAGCCAAGAAGGGCAAAATCCGGTATGAACGTCAGCCTTATGCACTATGCCCGCAAAGGCATTATCACCGCTGAAATGGAATACGTGGCCATCCGCGAAAACCAGCGCCTTGAAGAAATGCGGGCGCAAATGAATGGGCTTGCCAAATACCATAGAGGCGAAAACTATGGCGCCAATATGCCCCCTAATTATATAACCCCAGACTTTGTAAGGCAGGAAATTGCATTGGGCAGGGCCATTATCCCTAACAATATAAACCACCCGGAAAGCGAACCTATGATAATAGGCCGAAATTTTTTAGTGAAAATTAATGCCAATATTGGCAACTCAGCCGTAAGTTCCGGCATTGAGGAAGAAGTAGAAAAAGCCGTTTGGGCCTGCCGCTGGGGCGCCGATACCATTATGGACCTGTCCACAGGCAATAATATCCATGAAACGCGGGAATGGATTATCCGCAATTCACCCGTCCCGATAGGTACTGTACCTATTTACCAGGCGCTTGAAAAAACAAACGGCAAAGCCGAAGACCTTACCTGGGAAATATTCAGGGACACGCTCATTGAGCAGGCCGAGCAGGGCGTTGATTATTTCACCATCCATGCCGGCGTATTATTACGATATATACCACTGACGGCCAAAAGAGTAACCGGTATTGTTTCCAGGGGCGGCTCTATACTTGCCAAGTGGTGTTTGTCGCACCATAAAGAAAATTTCCTCTATACCCATTTTGAGGAGATATGTGAGATAATGAAGGCTTATGACGTGGCCTTTTCGCTTGGCGATGGCCTGCGCCCCGGCTCTATTGCCGACGCCAATGACGCCGCGCAATTTGCAGAACTGGATACATTGGGCGAACTAACCCAAATAGCCTGGAAGCACGATGTGCAGGTAATGATTGAAGGCCCCGGCCACGTACCCATGCACCTGATAAAGGAAAATATGGACAAACAGCTTAAAATCTGCCATGAAGCGCCTTTTTACACCCTGGGGCCACTGACAACCGACATCGCGCCCGGCTATGACCATATAACCTCTGCCATTGGCGCTGCCATGATAGGCTGGTTCGGCACGGCCATGCTATGCTACGTTACACCAAAAGAACACCTCGGCCTGCCGAATAAAAAAGACGTAAAAGACGGGGTGATTACCTATAAAATAGCCGCCCATGCCGCCGACCTCGCCAAAGGCCACCCGGCAGCCCAGATACGTGATAATGCATTAAGCAAAGCCCGTTTCGATTTCCGGTGGAACGACCAGTTTAACTTATCTTTAGCGCCCGATACCGCCCGTGAATTTCATGACGAAACCCTGCCATCGGATAACGCAAAAGTGGCGCATTTTTGCTCAATGTGCGGCCCGAAATTCTGCTCAATGAAAATAACACAGGATGTACGCGAATATGCCGCGCAGCTCGAAGAAGCTGAAATCGAAAAAGGGATGCAGGAAAAATCAGAAGAATTTATACACGCCGGAGGTGAGATTTATATAAAAAATTGAAAACCGCCACAGATTAACAGATTAATACTTCACAGGTTAAATCTGTTAACCTCTGGCTAATTAAAGCATACAAATGGAGGTAATAGTTATCACGCCGCCGAAAGAGGTTGAAAAAGAACATGAGGAAATCCACAGGCTTTTTAAGGCCGGGTTACGGATGTTGCATATCAGGAAACCCGATATGACAAAAGCTAAACTAAAGGAATACATTCAGAAAATACCTGAAAAGTACCATGACAGGCTGGTATTACATTCCCACCACCGGCTGGCAATGAATTTTAAGTTGAAAGGCGTACACCTGACTGAAAAGCATAGAAAAACTGAATTTCGTTTGGCAATAAGGCTTTTCTTATTAAACGTTTTCAAGCCGGGCCTTGAGATAAGCGCCACTTTCCATCATTTAAAATCACTCGAAGTCGCAAAACCGAGATATAGTTATGTAATAATTAGCCCGGTATTCGATAGCATCTCAAAAGAAGGTTATCCGGGGGCTTTTTCACTTCCAAAATTAAAAGATGCGGTAGAAGGTTCGCCCTACGCTGTCTTTGGGCTTGGGGGGATTGACGAAACTAAAATCAGTTTCTGCAAAGACATAGGTTTCTTTGGCATAGCCCTGCATGGGTATGTATGGGAAAGCGGCGACCCGGCTGCAAAATATAAAAAAATACGTGAAATATGCAACCCCAAACCGCCCCCATTAGAGGAGTTTTAAGCATTGCCGGGTACGACCCGTCGGGCGGGGCTGGCATACTGGCTGATATTAAAACATTTGAGCAAACCGGGAGCTATGGGTGCGGGGTTATTAGCGCCATTACTTACCAAAACGACTTTGAGTTTAAAGGGGTAAAGTGGTTACCGCTAACCGAAATTAATAACCAATTCGAAGCGCTTGCCAGCCGTTTTAATTTTCAGTTTGCCAAAATCGGGCTGGTGCAGAATATCGAAATGCTAAAATTTTGTATTGAAATGCTAAAAAAGTATAATCCCGCCATAAAAATAATCTGGGACCCGGTAATGAAAGCCACCGCAGGCTACGATTTTGGGAACGGCTTTAGTTTTAACGCCATAAAACCTATTTTAAAAGATATTTATCTTATTACCCCAAATATACATGAGATGGTAAAGCTTTTACCCGCAACAAATGCGGAAGACGCTGCGGCAGAACTATCTATGTATTGCAATGTACTCCTGAAAGGGGGGCATAAAGAAGGCAGCCAGGCAGTGGACGTTTTATATCAAAAGAAGAAAACAACTGGCTTTGTATCGGAAAAAATAAAAGGAATGGACAAACGGGGTACGGGCTGTGTATTATCATCTGCCCTCACGGCTTATCTGGATGGTGGGGAAACACTTGAAAACGCCTGTAATAAAGCCAAAAAATATACTTTAAACTATATTAAAAGTTCGGATAGCAGATTAGGTCTTCATGCAAACCATACAAATACGATTGTTTAACAATGTGAACATAAAACCCATTTCCAGGCTTCATTATTTGACGCAGGATAATGTACCCGGATATAGCCATGCTGCACTGGCAGAAATAGCCTGTAAAGCAGGAATAAGATGGGTACAGTTAAGAGTTAAAGGTATGGATTTTGATGCATGGTTGGCTATTGCTAAAGAAGTTAAAACCATCACGGATACTTATGGCAGTGTATTAATAATCAATGATTCATTGGAAATTGCGCTTGAAGTAGGGGCTGACGGCGTACACCTCGGCAAAAACGATATGCCTGTGGCTGAAGCCCGGAAAATAGCCGGTTCTAAATTTATTATAGGCGCTACCGCTAATAATGAAAAGGAATTTGAAAAGGCAATTGTTTCCGGGGCAGACTATATTGGTTTGGGGCCTTATCGGTTTACAAATACGAAACAAAACCTTAGCCCGGTTTTAGGTTTGGAGAGGATGGCCGCAATGGCAAAAAAACAAACTGCAATCCCGGTTATTGCTATAGGCGGTGTACAATTGGCTGATATAAATTTAATTTTAGAATCTGGTTTTTACGGTGTAGCTATTTCATCTGCCATTAATCTGGCAGAAGATAAGGATGGGATAGCGAAAAGGTTTGTAAAAGAAACACAAACCTATAAGGTTTTAGAAACCTTATAGGTTTAAAAATTTGGAATATGGAAAAGTTAATCATATCAGGCAAAGAATTTAACTCAAGGTTGTTTTTGGGGACAGGGAAATTCGGCTCCAATAAAGTGATGCAGGAAGCAATAAAAGCGTCCGGTTCTGAAATGGTAACTGTCGCATTAAAACGGCTGAATATCAATGAAGAGAATGATGATTTATTGGCCCATATTTTAGGGCCTGCCATTACTTTATTGCCTAATACTTCGGGGGTGCGTACTGCTAAAGAAGCGGTATTTGCTGCCAAACTTGCCCGCGAGGCATTGCAAACAAACTGGCTGAAACTCGAAATCCACCCCGACCCGCGCTACCTGCTGCCCGACCCTATTGAAACACTAAAAGCGGCGGAGGAATTGGTAAAAGAGGGCTTTATTGTGCTGCCTTATGTAAACGCTGACCCAGTGCTTTGCAAACGGCTGGAAGAAGTGGGCGTTGCTGCCGTGATGCCCTTAGGCTCGCCGATTGGCAGCAATAAAGGCCTGCAAACAAAGGCCATGCTGGAAATTATTATAGCCCAAAGCAACATTCCCGTTATAGTGGACGCAGGCATAGGCGCACCCTCGCACGCCGCTGAAGCCATAGAAATGGGGGCCGGCGCCGTTTTAGTGAATACGGCCATAGCCATAGCCGGAAATCCTGTACAAATGGCCGAAGCATTTAAGCTTGCGGTGATTGCTGGTAGAATGGCTTATTTATCTGGATTAGGAAAACAAGCATTAAAAGCGGTGGCAAGCAGCCCGCTGACGGCGTTTTTAGAGGAGTAATTGATTTGACAACTTTTAAAAAAGTTGTCAAATCTAAACAAAAGGAACAAATGGACGGATTTGAACATATTTTCAACAAATACACGTGGGAAGAAATTGTAGATAAAATTTATTCTAAGACGGCTTTTGATGTAGAAAAGGCTTTGATAAACAAAGGCAAAAATACTTTAGACGATTTTGCGGCCCTCCTCTCCCCTACTGCCGCGCCTTTTCTTGAGGAAATGGCGGCGCAAAGCCATGAGATTACGCAAAAGCGTTTTGGGAATACGGTGCAGATGTATATACCCATGTACCTATCCAATGAATGCCAGAATATTTGCACTTATTGCGGTTTCAGCCTTGATAATAAAATACGGCGGACTACACTATCAGATAAACAGATACTTGAGGAAGTAAAAGTAATAAAATCTTATGGTTATGGCCATATTTTATTGGTTAGCGGCGAAGCCCATAAAACTGTCGGGACTGATTATTTTGTAAATGCCATCCGGCTCATAAAACCTTATTTCTCAAATATCAGTATGGAGGTCCAGCCTCTTGGGCAAGCTGAATATGAAACACTTGCCAAAGAAGGGGTTTATTCAGTTTTGGTTTATCAGGAAACCTATAGGAAAGACAATTATAAAGACTATCACCCCAAAGGTAAAAAGAGTAATTTCCTGTACAGGCTGGCTACCCCCGAACGGCTTGGCAGGGCTGAAATCCATAAGATTGGTTTAGGGGTTTTGCTTGGGCTGGAGGATTGGCGGGTCGATTCATGGTTCTGCGCCCTGCATTTGGATTATCTCCGCCGGAAATATTGGAAAACCAAATATTCTATATCCTTTCCCCGCCTGCGCCCGGCAATGGGCCTGCCCGCACCGGATTCGCATATAACGGATAAAGAACTGGTGCAACTGATTTGCGCCTACCGCCTTTTTGATGAAAATATTGAACTGTCGCTCTCTACCCGCGAGAGCGCCAAATTCAGGGACAATGTTATTTCCCTGGGTATTACATCTATAAGCGCAGGTTCAAAAACCGACCCCGGCGGCTATGCTTCCAACGAACACGCCCTGGAACAGTTTGAAATTGATGATACCCGCAGCCCGGCGGAGGTAGCCAATGCTATTAGGAATAAAGGCTATGAGCCGGTGTGGAAAGATTGGGAAATGCTATCTTTGTAGGAACAATGCTATTTGAAGAATTTACATATTTCCGGCATGAATTTCCTGAACCACAATATTTGGGGGCAAAACAAACCCATTTAGCCTGGATTAAAAAATTTATCCCTGAAAACATACACACTGCATTAGACGCATTTTCAGGCTCCCAATCGGTAGCTTACCTTTTTAAACAGTTAGGTTATAAAGTTATCAGTAATGATTTTCTAAGTTTTAACCATCAGATTGGTTTAGCTTTAATTGAAAACAATGGTGAAAAATTAGACAAAAAAGATATAGAGGTTCTTCTACAGCCAGCAAAAAACAAATCCGATTTTCAACTTATGGAAAACACTTTTACGAATGTGTTTTTTGAAAAGGAAGAGTCACAGTTTTTAGATAATTTCAGGGCTAATATCCAGCTTTTAGATACTCAAATAAAACGGGGGCTTGCATATACGGTAATAAATCGAAGTATGACAAGAAAAGTAACGATGGGACATTTTGGGCACACGCAAGCACTACAGTATGCCCGCGACCCTGAAAGAATAAAAAGAAACAGAAGCCTGATACGGCCTATAAAAGATATTTTTGGAGAATTGCTTATTAAATATAATGATGCTATTTTTGATAATAAACAAGATAATATAAGCTATAACGAAAATATTCTGGACTTGCTGCCACGATTAAGTAACATTGATTTAGTGTATTTTGACCCGCCTTATTGCGACAGCCATGCCGATTATCAAAGTTTCTATCACTTATTGGAAACCTATACTGAGTATTGGCAGGATAAGCAGTTTATAAATGGGATAAAACGATATGACCCACAAAGGTTCAGCGGCTTTGATAAGAAAAAAGATGTAATTGCTTCTTTTGAAAAACTTTTCGAATATGCCCAGAAAATACCTGTTTGGTTAATAAGCTACAATAATAGGAGTTACCCTAACATAGAGGATTTTACCAAAATAATCTCAAAATACAAGCACGTATCCGTGGAATCGAAAACCTATAATTATGGACGTGGCGGCAAAGGTAGCGTAGCAGGCAGCCAGGAAATTTTATTTATATGCAAGCCCAGGATAAAGCATTTTATTACAATGAACAAGGCAGAACAATTAGTGGATGAAAGACTTTAATTATTGGAGCAAGTTAGACCAAAGCGATAAACTCGGAGAATTTAGTTCTGATACAATTGGGTTGTTATGGCTCAAAACAAAATCAATTGTGCGTAAAGAACTGATTGCAGAGTTTGTTAATGAAAACAATATCCATCTTACTGAAACTGGATTAAGCAAGCAATTTATCGAACTTTTCAATTTGTTTTGTAAAAACCCAAAAGGCTCTCATGTACTTTTGGATAAATACATAAAAGAGAAAAACAAAAAACAAATAGCTGTCCTTGATACTGAACAATTAGTATCTGAATTATACAGGCTGAAAAACTTTGAATGGGGTGGAGATTATAAAAATTCATTGGATAAATACCTGATAAGTAAATATGTAAAGGTTATTAAATCTTATGAAACCCTTATATCAAAATTTGAAGCTGAAATTAATTTTGCAGTACAGGGATATGTCCTAAATAGTTGGTACAATCATTGGACAAGCATATTAATTGAACATCTTTTTAAATCGCATCCGTCTGTTTTACCGACAGTTGGGCAAATCAGAAATGTGGATTTTTTTATCAATGATATTCCTTTTGACCTAAAAGTTACTTATCTGCCAGTGGAATATATTAAAAATAAACGAAAAGAAAAAGGATTACCGGTTGAGTTCACTTATCTTAAAAAGAAAGCAATTGAAGCCGGGATTAGTTTTAATAAAAAAGCGAATGAGAGCGATATTTCTTATGAAATAATTGAGAAAATGAAAGAGAGGAATGATGCTTTCTGTAATTCAGTTTTAAAAGGTATAAAAAACGAAAAACTCTTAATCCTGGAAGAAGCAAAAGAAAACCCACAGATACTTGCAAAATGGCTATATGAAAATCAGGGAGAAATGAGGTTTGGCTCCGAAAATCGTTTATTCCTCGTAATAGTAGATACAACAGATTTTAATAATTCCTGGAAATTAAAAAGGAATTTAGCCCTATTAAGCCCTGTAATCAAAACATATTTAGACAGTTTTCATTCAAAAAAATCAAAAGACCTGAAATTATCCTTTAAATATAAAGGAAAGCCACAAGAGTTTACCGCATTTTCAGACATCATTTTCGCTATAAAATGAAAATCTCCCCCCGATATTCCCGTCAAATCCCTGTTGAGCATTTTGGCCCCGAAGGCCAGGAAAAGTTGCTTAATGCCAAAGTCTTAGTTATCGGCGCAGGGGGATTGGGCTGCCCTATTCTAACCTATTTAGTTTCCGCCGGTGTAGGAGAGATAGGGATTGTGGACTTTGATGTGGTAGAGGAATCAAACCTTGCAAGGCAGCCTGTTTATACTATTGAAGATATTGGAAAGTACAAAGCAGAAGTAGCGGCAGAATACCTAAAAAAACTAAATCCTGATATAACAATTCAGGCATTTACGGTAAAACTAAATACTGAAAACGTTTTTGATTTAATATCAAAATATGGCATCATCGCTGATGCCTGCGACAATTTTTCTACACGGTATATTATCAATGATGCCTGTGTAAAAGCCAATAAACCCTGGGTTTTCGGCTCTATACAGGGATGGGAAGGGCAGGTGAGCGTTTTTAATTACAATGGCAGCCCCACCTACCGCGACCTATACCCGGAACCGCCATTGGATATTGATGCGCCTAATTGCGATGATATTGGGGTTATTGCTACCCTGCCTGCCGTGATTGGCAGCTACCAGGCCAATGAGATTATTAAATGTATCACCGGTTCAGACAAAACATTAGCGGGGAAATTATTGGTTATGGACTTGTATAACAATGTTCATAATGTGGTTAATATAAAAAGAAATAGCCGCCCTGATAAACCAATAACCCCCCATTCACCGGATATGAGCGGCAGCGGCGAAATTTCCCTGGAAGAATATTTATCTCATAAGTCAGATTATCAGCTTATTGACATTCGTCAGGCGCACGAATTTGAAGAAAATAATATTGGTGGAAAAAACATACCCTATCAGGAATTGATTACCGATAGTTCCCCATTGGATAAGGGCGGAAAATATGCCCTTATTTGTTACCGGGGCAGGATAAGCAAGGTTTTGGTTAATTTCCTTTTGGAAAAACACGGGTTTACAAATTTGGTAAGTATTGAAGGGGGGATGGAGGCGGCGGAGAAAATATAAAAGAAAAAAAACTCAGATAAATCTTTATATTTACCGAAATGGATTATACTTTTTAACAAAAAGGATTAAAGATAGTTCTAACAAAAACAATAATATAGCTGAAGCATTATTTTTACTCCAGTCCCCTTCTGCGGAGAGAGACGGATTCGAACCCTCGTTCCGGTTACCCGAAAACCTGTTTTCGAGACAGGCCCATTCAACCACTCTGGCATCTCTCCGTTTTACTGCAAATTAATGTCTAATTCCTGTCATTTCAAAACCTTTATTCTTTAAACTCATCGCCCGACCAATATTGCTGACCATAAGTAACCAAAATTTCGGCCCCCGCTTTTATTTTTCGTATGGCGACGATATAAACCCTTTTGCCCCGTTCTTCATACACGCAATTATTGGTAATGCCTTTAATGCCGCTTGCGCCTGCCGCGTCATTGGCATAGCGGGCCATGGAATCTACGTGTTCGTAGGCGTCAATGACGTGGTTTCTATTTACATAATAAAAATACAGGCCCTTGCCTTCTTCATATTTTTTCAGGCATTCTTTCCAGGTCCTTATGTCGCCGGTATATTCAGCCACCGTTTCACCACGCTGAATATCAGCATCAGTGAAAAGGCCTTGCCCGGCATTGGGTATCAATGATTCTTTGACGAACAACATACAACACACTAAAAAAAGGCAGCCCGTTTGCAGGACTGCCTTTTTATAATAAAGTATTAATTTAACCCATAATCAATTAGACCTCCTTGGTACGGCCTTTTACTTTTGCAAGCACTGCATCGGCAAGGCTGTTTGGCACGGGGTCGTAATGCGAGAAAGTAACCGATGCCACACCACGGCCGGAAGTAATGGTACGCAGCGAAGTAACATAGCCAAATAATTCCGACAAAGGTACTTTCGCTTTAATTATCTGTCCGTCGCCACGGCTGTCAACGCCTTCAAGCTGGCCCCTGCGGCGGTTAAGGTCGCCCATTACATCGCCCATATATTCTTCGGGGGTTATAACCTCCACGCCCATGATAGGCTCAAGCAATATCGGTTTAGCTTTGCGGCAGGCTTCCCTGTAGGCCATTTTGGCACATAGTTCAAATGAAAGCGAATCGGAGTCCACTGCGTGGAAAGAGCCGTCAAACACCCTTACTTTAAGGCTATCTAGCGGATAACCCGCCAGTACGCCGTTTGCCATAGATGCTTCAAAGCCTTTTTGCACCGCCGGAATAAATTCCTTTGGAATAGCGCCGCCTACAATCTCATTCATAAACTGTAAGCCGTTTTTGAAATCGCTGCCCTTCGGCATCTTTTTCGTAGCGGCATCAGCATCCGCAGGGCCTATTTCTACCGAAATATCGGCAAATTTACCACGGCCACCTGTTTGTTTCTTATATACTTCACGGTGGGTAACAGTACCCGTAATGGCTTCTTTGTAAGCAACCTGTGGGGCGCCCTGGTTACATTCCACCTTAAATTCCCTTCTTAAACGGTCAACAATAATTTCAAGGTGAAGCTCACCCATGCCGCTAATAACGGTTTGGCCGGTTTCCTCATCCGTTTTCACACGGAAGGTAGGGTCTTCTTCGGCTAATTTCGCAAGCGAAAGCCCCAGTTTATCCACGTCAGCCTGCGTTTTCGGCTCTATGGCGAGGCCAATAACCGGCTCTGGGAAGCTCATGCTTTCCAGCGTGATTGGGTGCTTTTCATCGCAAAGGGTATCTCCCGTCCTTATATCTTTAAAACCTACTGCTGCGCCAATGTCGCCGGCTGTTACCTTATCAATAGAGTTTTGCTTATTGGCGTGCATTTGGAAGATACGGCTGATACGTTCTTTTTTCATGGTACGCGTATTCAGCACATACGAACCGGCATCCAATGAGCCTGCATATACCCTGAAAAACGCGAGGCGGCCCACAAACGGGTCAGTCATGATTTTAAACGCCAGTGCGGTAAATGGTTCAGCCGGGTCAGGCTTACGCATTACCTTTTCATCCGTATCAGGGTTTATGCCTTCAATAGCAGGCATTTCAAGCGGCGATGGCAGGTAGTCGCAAACCGCGTCAAGCATGGTCTGTACGCCTTTATTTTTGAAAGCCGAACCACAAAGCATTGGAATGATTGCCATAGCAATCGTGGCTTTGCGGATAGCTAATTTAAGTTCCGCTTCGGTGATGCTGTCCGGGTCTTCAAAGAATTTTTCCATCAGGTGGTCGTCAAATTCTGCCACAGCTTCTACTAAGTTAGCGCGGTATTCGTTTACGGTATCTACCAGGTCTTCCGGTATTGGTACTTCATTAAATTTCATGCCCAGCGATTCTTCGTCCCAAATCATTGCCTTTTTAGTCAAAAGGTCCACTACGCCGCGAAAAGTAGATTCCACGCCTATAGGTACCTGCAATGGTATTGGCCTTGCGCCTAATTTGCTCTTTACCTGGCCTACTACCTTGAAAAAGTCGGCCCCGGCGCGGTCCATTTTATTTACAAAACCAAGACGGGGAACACCGTATTTGTTGGCCTGGCGCCATACCGTTTCCGACTGGGGCTCAACGCCGCCAACAGCGCAAAAAAGCGCCACAGCGCCATCGAGGATACGCAGCGAACGCTCCACCTCCACGGTAAAGTCCACGTGGCCGGGAGTGTCTATTATATTAATAGTATATTCTTTGGCTTTGTAGGTCCAGTGGGTTTTGGTTGAAGCAGAAGTAATGGTGATACCCCTTTCCTGCTCCTGCACCATCCAGTCCATGGTGGCCGAGCCGTCATGCACCTCGCCAATTTTATAATTGATACCCGTATAATACAGGATACGCTCGGTGGTTGTGGTTTTTCCGGCGTCAATATGGGCCATGATGCCAATATTTCTCGTTAAATATAATCGATTGTCCATAAATGGAGAATTATAAATTTTGAATAATAAATTGTAAATTAGTAAAGCGCTTCATCGTGAATAGCTTAGAACCTGAAGTGCGAAAATGCCTTGTTGGCTTCTGCCATCCTGTGGGTATCTTCTTTCTTCTTCACGGCCGCGCCTTCATTGTTGGCTGCACTCTGTATTTCGCCGGCAAGCCTGTCAATCATGGTTTTGCCATTGCGCTTTTTAGAGTAGAGGATAAGCCATTTCATACCCATTGATATTTTGCGTTCAGGGCGTATTTCGGTAGGTATCTGGAAGGTAGCCCCCCCAATCCTCCTTGCCATTACTTCCACCTGCGGGGTAATGTTGGCAAGGGCCCTTTTCCATATTTCAAGGCCATTTTCTTTCATCCGGCCTTCTACCAATGTGAGGGCGCCATAGACTATGTCCATAGATTTTGTCCTCTTTCCGTCAAGCATCATGTGGTTGATGAATTTCGAAAGGGATACGTCATTATACCGTGGGTCCGGCAATAAAATTTTCTTCTTCGCTTTTGACTTTCTCATTATAAATCTGCTTTTCTACTTATACTTTTTTAGCTTTTGGCCTCTTAGCGCCGTATTTCGACCTTGATTTCTTTCTGCCATCCACACCGGAGGTATCCAGCGCGCCGCGCACAATGTGATAACGCACACCCGGAAGGTCTTTTACCCTGCCCCCGCGGATAAGCACTATAGAGTGCTCCTGAAGGTTGTGGCCTTCGCCGGGAATATATACGTTTACCTCCTTGCCATTGGTAAGCCTAACCCTTGCTACTTTACGCAGCGCGGAATTAGGTTTTTTTGGCGTGGTGGTATATACACGGGTGCAAACGCCACGTTTCTGCGGGCTTGAATCAAGCGCAGGGCTTTTGCTTTTGTTCTCCATTTTGTTGCGCCCATTGCGCACTAACTGTTGTATAGTAGGCATAAATCTAAAAAATACTCTCTTTTTTGGAAGTGCAAAGGTAGGGAAATAAATTATAAATTATAAATTATAAATTATAAATTTTTGGAAGATACTGATTGTTAAATTGTTGAAGAATTAAATTATTGCGAAAAGACCGCCGTAGTTGTCAATAAACCTCATTTTTTGCCCTCGTTTTTCACTTTTTATTCACTAATAAAGGGGTAAGCAGCATCTTTATGTATATGTGTTTTCAATAATTCGCGAAGGTTGTATAATGTATTATAAGGGTCATCGGTAACGAAAGCATTTATCAGGAAAACAGGGATATAGCCACCAGGGTCAGCGAAAAACTGATAGGTAACTGTTGTTTCCCCATTACCAAGCGGAGAGAGTGTAATTTCTCCACCGGCATTTTTTATCCGCGTGTAGCCGTTTTCGGGCTTTACGGCACCGGGGATGCTGGTTATCAGCAGGCTTACTTTTTTACCGGCCCCCTGGCTCATTTTAAACCTGAGCGCCATGTCCCTCTTGCCCACAGGGAACGGGAAAAAATTCTGGTAATAATTATCCCATTCCATATCGCTTATTTTGCGGATAAGTTCCCCTTTGCTGGTATGGTACATCCATTGGGGCACTATGGTATTGTCCTGCAAGATAGCCACTAATTGCGGAACGCTGCCCTCTACCACTACCACCCCCATAAACTCTTTTATACTGCTGCCTTCCCTGGGGCGGGTATATACTTTAATACCATTCTTCTCCATAGCAAGCTGCCAGGAATTTGGGCCTGAAGTTAAACCTTTAGTCAATAGCTCCCTAATTGGCTTACCCGCTTTTACAGGCAAAAGCAGCGATAAGAAAATAACCGTCAGTAGTATTTTTCCTGATAACATAACCTAAAGACAAGGTTTATTGGCGCTTGTGGCGGTTAATACAGAAAGCCCCTTGTTTAACGAAAAACAATTTTCCCTAAACACCCACCGCTAACTTCAAAATCTCTCTCAGTTTGTCCACCGTAAAGTCCACCTCTTCTTTGGTATTGTACTTACCGAAAGAAAACCTGACCTGGGTAGCGCCGGGCGTAGCGCCAAGTTCTTTTATGACATGGGAACCAACTGAGGAACCGGAAGAACACGCGCTACCACCGGAAGCGGCTATGCCCTCTATATCAAGGCTAAAAAGCATCATTTCGGCAGCCTCGCCCGGTGGGAAGTTTACATTGAGGACGGTATAATTGCTATCGCCGTTGTAGTCGCCATTGAAGCTGATGCCGGGAATATTTTCTTCCAGCCTTTCTATCATATAGTTTTTAATGCCTGAAATATGTTCGCGTTGGGCTTCCATTTCATTGCAGGCTATTTCCATTGCCTTTGCAAGGCCGGTAATACCATAAATATTTTCGGTGCCGCCGCGCATATTTCTTTCCTGCGAGCCGCCATGTATCAGGGGTTTCACTTTTACGCTGCTATTAATATATATGAAACCTATACCTTTAGGGCCATTAAACTTATGCGCCGAAGCTGATAAAAAATGTACCCCGGCCTTTCTGGCATCCACAGGAAAATGCCCGATTGTTTGCACAGTATCTGAATGAAAATACGCCCCATGTTGGGCGCATAAGGCCCCTACCCTGTCAATATCGGTAATGTTTCCTATTTCGTTATTGGCATGCATGAGCGATACCAGCGTTTTGCCGTCAGGGGATTGGGAAAGCAGATTTTCGAGATTGTCCAGGTCAATATGCCCATTCGGCAGCAGTTTGACATATTTTATCTCCGTTCCAAATTTTTCATGGCAAAGCTCTGCTGTATGCAGCACCGCATGGTGTTCGATTTTTGAAGTGATAATGGTTTTAACACCGAGGTCGCGCACGCTGCATTGCAGGGCAGTATTATCCGACTCCGTGCCGCCGCTTGTAAAAAAGATTTCGCCGGGGGCGGCATTCAGCAGGCCGGCAATTGTTTTCCTGGCTTTTTCAATAAGGGTACGCGCCTGCCTGCCTTCCTGGTGAATTGAGGAGGGGTTGCCATAATATCCTGTCATAACATCATACATCGCTTTAGCCACATTGGCATCCAGCGGGGTAGTAGCGGCATTATCAAAATACACTCTCATGCGAATTATGCTTGGTTGTTACAAAGTTAATAAAAAAATGTCTTAACCTTGATTGACGCCATTAAAAATATAGCCGGCCTGTAAGAATACCATAATAGCTATGAAGATTTTTACCCCGTTTTAGGCTCAATTTTTGCTCCTTTTTACCTGAATTAATATGCTTAAACCCTTGTTTGGCATTAAAGATAAAGTAACTTTGAATTGATGCTGAAATTCAAACTGCGGTTATTTGCGCCCTTATATTTGGTTATCAATATTTTGCTGCCGGGTACAGTGATGGCAAGCGGCGATGTAATATTTGCCAGCCACCACAAACCTGAATTTCAATACAGCCTGAAATATTACCGCACCCATTGGAATATTGACCCTGCCGAGTATTTCATATCCGGCTCGGTTACATCCTATTTCAAACCGACATCATCGGGCAGTTTAAAATCAATTGGCTTCGACTGTTCTACCTTGCTCAATATTGATTCGATATACTATAACGGGCAAAAATTAAACCATACAGCCTATTCCACCAGCGACAGCAATGAATTATTAATCCACCTGCCCCAGGCCGCACTACCTAGTATGCTTGATTCCACGACAATATATTATCACGGCATCCCCTTTGACGACGGGGAATCTTTTCATCAGGATTCGCACGGTGGCGCCCCCATTATTACCACCCTTTCCGAGCCTTATGGCGCGTTGCTATGGTGGCCGTGCAGGCAGGACCTTACTGAAAAAGCCGATTCTATGGACATTTTTATTACCGTGCCTGCCGGCAACCTTGCAGGCAGCAATGGCGTTCTGGTGGGGGCCGATACGAGTGGCAGTAATATCACTTACCACTGGAAGGAGCGCTACCCTATTGCCACCTACCTTGTGGGCGTAGCGGTAACCAATTATGTACAATTTACCCAATATTCCAAAACATCATTAGGCGATAGTTTCCCAGTAGTAAATTACGTGTATCCCGAAAGCCTGCCATCGCTGCGGGCTATGGCGCCTGCCACCTTGCAGATGCTGCATTTATACGATAGCCTGTATGGCCCCTATCCGTTCCGCAAAGAAAAATACGGGCAGGCTCAGTGGAACTGGGGCGGTGGCATGGAGCACCAAACTATGAGCTTTGTAGTAGATTACAGTTTTCACCTTGTCTGCCACGAAATGGCCCACCAGTGGTTTGGCGATAAAATAACCTGTGGCAGTTGGAAAGATATTTGGCTAAACGAAGGCTTTGCTGTATTTAACGAAGGCATGAGCCTTGAATTCCTGCAAGGCGAAGGTGCATACTTTCAATGGATTGCTACCGAACTGCCCGTAGCCAATGACCCGCATGGCTCTATTTACGTTACCGATACTACTAATACAGGCACTATATTTAGTTCGGTTTTGTCTTACGCAAAAGCCGGGTATGTACTTCGCACCCTGCGCTGGCTACTTGGCGATTCGGCATTTTTTAGCGCCATCAGGCAATATCAGGCCGATACTAACCTTGCTTATAATTTTGCCAATACCGGCGATATAGAATATTATTTCGAGAAAACTTCTGGAAAAAACCTTACAAAATTTTTTAATGACTGGATTTACAGCGCCGGCTACCCGCACTATGATGTTATTTGGCAGCAAAATGCAAATGCCATCCAGCTAAATATAAACCAAACCCCCACCGACTCTTCTGTAAGTTTTTTTGACATCCCGGTAGATATTCAATTGAATTTTGGCGATACCGATTCACTCATCATAGTACACCCCACTACCAACTATTCCATATTTACCATAAACACAAACCGAAAATTAAGCAGCCTCGTGGTAACGCCGGGCCTATGGTACCCATCCGACAATACTGTTTTCAAGGCCGGTGCTTTAAGTACACCCGTTGAAGTTTACCCCAACCCTGCCACCAACCAGGTTACAATTAATTTTAACCGCCAGGAAATCAGCAGCAATGGTACTGTAATCCTTGTGAATACTTCAGGAAAAGTGATAAACTCCTACCCTACCGATGGGCTTAGTTACCTGCAAATAAATACTTCAGGTTTAGCGCCGGGTGTTTACTTTGCAAACTTTGTTTCCCCCACCCAGAAATACACCTGGAAAATCATAAAGATTGGGCAGGGCAATTGAGAGATAATGATACTTTCAGCGCATAACTCACTGGTATTTGCAGGTAGTTGAAGCCCGATTGTACTCCCTGCTCAATAGCGTAGGGCTTAAGCCCTACGCTATTGAGCAGGGCAGCCCGGTTGAAAGACTACCATAGTATTGAGTAATGTTTTGATTAGTAATAATATAATCCAACTCGGTTATTTCGCCGCCACTTCCATTTTCTTCACCTGTGCGTCATATTGTGCCGAGGTGGCAGGGTCGCCTTTATCCTTATAAACATTGGAAAGGAATTTTACCGATTGTATATCATCCGGGTTATATTTCAGGGCCTCATTAAAATACATAATGGCGCTATCGTAGATTTTAGCAATTGAATAACAGGCGCCAAGGTTCCTTAGCCCATCCGAAAACCGGGGGTTCCACTTTACGCATTCCTTTTCCATGTCCATTGCCTTATTAATATTGCCGTGCCGCGCATATACCACCGCTTCATTGTTCAGGCACACATCGTCTTTTGGCAGCAGCGCCAGGGCTTTATCAAAATATTGCATGGCCTTTGCATCATCGCTTTTTTGCATAAAAACAGTGCCAAGCTCCCTGTATGCCTGTGCATTGCCGGGGTACAGCTTAATGGCATATTCCAGTTCTTTTTCCGACAGGTTCAAATCAGCCGATTTTGACGCCGTGTCTTTATCCTCCATAGCATATTTGTTTTTTAGCTCGATGCCATATAGGTACCATGCCTTTGAACTGTTGGGCGCGTCAGTTAAACCCGCTTTGTCCAGCGTTATATTATCCCGCCAAACGGGCACCCTGTCAATGGTTTTGAATGAATACAAGGCAACTGGTAAAAGGGTTAATAAAAGGACATTTCTATTGCTGCTAAGGTAGCCTGATAAACTTGCAGCGGGAACCTGGTTTGCCGCCGGTTTTGTTTTGAATAATTTTGATAATAAAACAGCGGCCACAAGGCAAAAACCCAATGAAGGCATGTATAATAACCTATCAGCCATTACTGTACCTATTAGCATCACAATATTGGCGGCAATGCCAATGGTGATGAGATAAAAAAGGATGCCATAAGCAATTTTATCTTTTTTGGTGATTTTGTAAATGGCGTAAATAACAATTGCAGCATATATAACAATTGCAGCAATTACTTTATAATCAAGAAATTTATGGATTGTAATTTCAGGATACGAATAATCAAAAGAAAGGTGGTATGGCAAAATTAGCAGCCACAAATAGCGCAAAAGTACATACATGGCCGTGGCAAACCTGCCGCCGATTGGTGCGCTAACCAATACATTATCAAGCATCGTTAAGGCGCCATCCATCGCTGTTTTGTGCAGCACCGCCGACCTGATAAGCAAATAAAGGAGGCCCGCCCCGGCAAAAGGGAGCGTCTGGATAAATATTTTTTGCCGTGGAATATTGCTGAAAACAAAAAGCGTCAACGGGATAATGGCGATGAGCGTAATAGCCGTTTCTTTGGAAAGCAGCGCCTTCCAAAGAAACGGCTATTAAAGGAAAGGACGGATAAAATGAGTAAGGACGGCTTTTTAATCTTTACGTAATCAAGAAGCAGGCTTAGGCTGATAATACCTAATAAAAAACACAAAATTTCGTCCCTGCTTTTGATATTGGCCACAACTTCGGTATGCACAGGGTGGGCCATAAAGAGGATAGTGGCGATGAACGGGATATTAAAATTATTGGGGAACAACTTTACCAGCAACCGGAAAAGAAAGAACCCCGTAAGCGCGTAAAGAAGCACATTCATAAAATGGCTTACCCCCGGGCTATTTGGGAAAAACTGCCACTCTATGGCGAAGGTTACCAACGATAGGGGGCGGTACAGTTCATCGCTGGCCGACCAGAAACCATACCTGTAACTGGTATGCAAAAGCGTACCGATACCACTAAAGCCTTTCTGCACCAGCCAGTTTTGCTTAATGGCGGTGAAGTCGTCATAAGCATAATTGTACCCAATGGTAGAGATATATAAAACAAAGCCTAAAGCGGCTGCAATACAGGCAAGCAGCAAAGCAGTTGAATTATTGGGAACGCCCTTCTTTTTAATTTTAGGGTTTTTCCGTGCGGCTGTTTTTTGAGCCGGTTTCTTTATTCGGGTATCCTTGTTTTGTCCTGCCATATTTGACAAATTTTAAATGATACTATTTATATGTTTATAATTTCCTGTTTCCTGGCCAAGAGGGATTTTTATTAAATCCCTATCAGGATAATTTCTCATTCTTTCAACTGAGTGATTAGTTAAACTACCCGGCCGCATAACACTTTTAGGAATAAAACCCTTGTAAAAAAGGACATACTTATATTCTACATTTTCTAAAATAGTATCCTTATAAAACTCATGCAATAATTTTTCTAAATACTTCACAAAACACCAACTGCTGACTAATTGCTTTTCATAATCTTTTGGTTTAAGTTTTTCTGATTTTAATTCCATGAAGATTATTAAGGTACGGTTATTATGACGTAGAAACAAGATACTATCGCAACCCATATTAATTCCTTCTTTATTATGTCCGTTGAGGAATTGGTTTGATTGTTTCTTAGTTTTTTGGAACTTAATTCCACAACTACTTGAATTCAAGCCATCAACTATAACCTCTTTAAGTTTAGATACCTTATCCGGTTCTTTTATAGTTATTTGCAGATTGGCAATATCAAGCTCAATTAAGGTGTTTTTAGCTACTATATTTTTAAGGTTTTTGAATGGCATTTATTTAGCTTGATATTGAAAAGTATAATTCTTCTGAAATTTTATTTATTGTTTGTATAGTATCATCGAAGGTGCTTTTTGCCATGCCAAATTTATCAACAGCGACATGAGTAAGTGAATTGTTTTCAGCTATATAAACCTTCAAATCATCCTTATTCAATATTTCATCCTTTTTATAGCCGTTATCAACCATAAACTTGTCCTTACCCTTAAATTTATTACTTAGCATTACCATATTATTCAATTCTTTAATAAAATAGTCGCTATGTGTGTTTATGAATACATTAATCCCACTATTGACAAGTTTAACAAAAAGCCTCGCCAGTTTTACTTGATTTTCCGGGTGTAGTGAAAGTTCCGGCTCATCAATGAAAAGCAAATCGTTTTTTTGGGCGATATGTTTGATATATGTATTTAAGTCGGATAACGCCCTTACTGAAGTAGAGGCCAAATACATCGGCAGGACCTTTCTCATATTTGAGTTTCCGGTTTCTATAAGAGTTTGTCCTTGTTGAATTGTAAAATGCAAATCAAGCATTTGTTCTTCGATATAACTAATAATTTCTTTGTCATCATACAATTGACTATTGTTTTTTATTATTTTTTCAATATCCTGGTTTCTTTCCAAACTCTCTTGAATTGGTAAAGCATAATCTGGGGGTGAAATATCTATATCTAAAGAAGTAATTTTGGTATCTTCTGATTTTTCAATTGTTTCATTCAATTTATATAAACTTGATATTAACTTATTTAACT
>Ga0206800_1015_pt1 | contig 44392 bp, 46 predicted proteins | sample Alteio_BWOrgCont_64_FD_152898 | JGI IMG/M metagenome (GOLD analysis project Ga0206800, IMG submission 152898) | Enriched cells from forest soil in Barre Woods Harvard Forest LTER site, Petersham, Massachusetts, United States -... | ecosystem: Environmental > Terrestrial > Soil > Temperate forest >... | reverse complement strand
GATTACATTAGGGGGAAGAGAGTAGCGTGGGGCTAAAACTCCTGATTGAGCCGCTAAACGCCCAAACCTATAAGGTTTTGAAAACCTTATAGGTTTAAGCATTTCGATAGTTTTTACAGAGTTTGCACGGCGCCGCTGAAAACAGGACCGTGATGCAGGGTTACATCCTGTCCATATACCAGCTTAGTTCTTTTTCCATTTTTTTGTAGCGGAAAATGGTCGTTATTATTTTTTGAAGGCGGGTAAAGGCCGTTTCGCTTTTTACTACATAGTCGAAGGCCCGGTGGTGCATACAGTTTACGGCTACTTCTATTTTGTCTTGTGAAGACAACATCACCACCGGAATATCAGGGTTATACGCTTTTATTTTATCTAAGGTATCCATGCCGTTCATGGCGGTTTTGTCAATTCCGTCAAGAAAATAATCAAGGATAATTACGTCGGGGTTATGCGATAAACTCGCCATGCAGCGTTCGCCGGTTGGGTATGTTTCAATATCAAAATCGGCATTTTGGAGGAATTCGATTTCCAGCGATTTTAAAAAAACTGCATCGTCATCAACCAAAAAAAGTTTTATTTTTTCGTTTTTCATAAACTGGTGTTTTTTATAGTATTAAACTCTATTTCTAATTCTTTGCAGGCCTGTGTGCATATATTTTCAAGCTGCAACACCAGGGCGGGTATGCCGTCTGTTTGCTGCTGTGTACTTGCGTATTCCTGTACTTTTTTAGCCATGTTTTCAAAATCAACGCTGATGCCCATAATTGAGAACGAAGGTATCATTTTATGCACTGCGGAATACAATACTTTCCAATCTTTGTCTAAAAGCCCTTTTTTCATGGCGACAATTAAAGGAGGGGTTTGTTCCAGGTAAAGCGAAATCATCTCCATCATCAGTTTCGGGTTCGACTTTGTACGGTGGATTAAGTAAGCCAGGTCAATGCACCTGGCTTTTTCACTTCCACTGTCAGTGAATTCTTTAACGGGAGTTTTCTTCACCAATCCAACTATTTTGCTGTATAGCAGCCTTTCGTCCACAGGCTTGGCTATATAGTCATTCATGCCTACCGCTTTGCATTTGGCCAGGTCCACAGTGGTAACATCCGCAGTGAGGGCGATAATGGGGATTTTAGAATTCATGGTGTTGCGGATGTATTCCGTGGCTTCAAACCCATTCATTTCAGGCATTTGCAAGTCCATCAAAATAATATCGTAAGATTTGTTTTGCATTTTTTCAATGGCGATTTTTCCGTTATCGGCAATATCGCGTTCAAAGCCAAAATCATCCAGCAGTGTTTTCATCAGCAGTTGGTTAAGCGGTATATCCTCCACCACCAGTACTTTTATATTTCGAATTTCGTTATCCTGTTCTTCCAAACCCACTTCCCGTTCGGCTTCGGCATTTGTTTTTTCAAAACTCAATATAAAACTAAAAGAGGAACCCTCGCCCATTTTGCTTTTAACGCCGACTGTTCCATTCTGCTGTTCAACCAATTGTTTTACAATAGCCAGCCCAAGGCCGGTGCCGCCATACAGCCTTGAAGTACCGCTTGAGGCCTGTTGAAAGTTCTCGAATATCTTGGCAATTTTGTTTTCGGCTATGCCTATGCCGGTATCGGAAACCGCAAATTCAATAGTTACTTTTTCTTCATCTTCTTTTAGTAATTTAACGCTGACCGTAATTTTTCCTTGTGTGGTGAATTTCACCGCGTTGCTTACGAGGTTTAAAATAATTTGGTGCAGGCGCACCGGGTCGCCTACCAGTACTTCGGGGATATTGCCGTCATATTCTTTCACCAATTCCAAATTCTTTTCCAGGATTTTTGGTTCAAACAAATGCAGCATGGCCGACAAGGATATGGCCATTTTGAAAGGGGTTTGCTCGAATGTCATTTTTCCGGAGTCCACTTTCGCCAGGTCCAGGATGTCATTGATAAGAACGATTAAGGCGTCGCCGCTTAATTTAATGGCTGTGAGGTATTCTTTTTGTTTTGCCGATAATTCGGTTTTCAAAACCACTTTTGTGAACCCGATAATGGCATTCATCGGGGTGCGGATTTCATGGCTCATATTCGACAGGAATTGCTGTTTCGACTTCACCGCGTCCTCCGCTATCCGGGTAGCGCTTTCGGCTTTATTTTTCGCTTCTTCGGCTATGCCGGTTGCCAGTTCGGCAAATATCCTGGCTTCAATTAATTCGTTCTCAACCCTTTTTAAATCAGTAATGTCCCTTGCCACTACTACGGCGCCCAGTACATTACCTTCCTCGTCTTTATATACTGAACCATTTATTAAAACATCCGTTAGCACACCATCAATGATAGTGAGCGGGACATTCAAAACATAACCTTTTGCAAATACTTCTTTTAAAACATCATAGGCTTTATCCGCTTCGATAAAATAAACGACAATATTGGTGCCGATAAGGTTTTCGCGCTGTTTATCAGTAGCCCTCACCATTGCGTCGTTCACATCCATGATAATGCCATCCACGCCAAAAGTAACCAGGGGGTCAAGGGTGGCTTCTATCAGGCTCCTGGCGTATTGCGAGGCTAATTTTACAGAATTGCTGGAAGCCTCAAGTTCCTTGCTCTCAATTTCCCGCTTTTCTTTCTCTTTGTTGGCAATACCTAATTCGGCAGCCCGTTTTCCTTTCTCTTTGTCCTGGAACACAAGCTCTTTGTTGGCAATAATTAATTCGGCAGCCCGCTTTTCCTTCTCGTCATTTTGGAAAATGAGTTCTTTGTTGGCAATGATTAATTCGGCAGCCCGTTTTTCTTTCTCTTCGTCCTGGAAAACAAGCTCTTTATTGGCAATACCCAACTCCGCCGCCCGTTTTTCCTTTTCTTCGTCCTGAAACACAAGTTCTTTGTTGGCAATGCCTAATTCGGCGGCCCGTTTCCTTTTTTCTTCATTTTGAAAAGCAAGTTCTTTGCGCGCGTTGATTAGTTCCACCGCCAGTTTTTCGTTCTCTTCTCTTTGAAAAACAAGTTCTTTGAGGGCAAGCGCCAACTCGTTATCCCCATCTTTATTTATTTTAGCCATATTGTTGCCTCCGTTTTAATTGTTTTGGGCAGTTGCGTTATAAATTTCTTCATCCGGGGCATAGGGCTGAAGCCCTACGCTGTTGAGCAATAGCAGCTGCCAAAAGATTATTGTTTGGAACAGCATGTCCATTTTTTATTTTTAACCCATGTTAGCCTACACCATTATGGCCCTCAATTTCATCATCCGGGCCCTGCTTTTTATTTTTCAATTGTTTAAAATGAGAAGGGGAAAGCCCGGTAACTTTTTTAAATTGATTGGATAGATGCGCTACGCTGCTGTAATTCATCCTGTATGCAATTTCGGTAATGTTTATATCATCGTAAATGAGCATTTCTTTTATCTTTTCTATTTTGTTAGAAATGATGAATTGCTCAATAGTGGTACCCTGCACTTCTGAAAACTGGTTTGCCATGTAAGTGTAGTCGTAATTTAATTTCGCGCTTAAAAAATCAGAAAAGTTGGTTTTAATGCCTTCCCCGGTTTGGTGTACCATATCAATAATCACGCTTTTAATCTTCTCAATTAAAATGGCTTTCTTATCGTCCATAAGTTCCAGCCCCGATTCATGCAAGGCGATTTTCAATTGCTGCCGCTGCCCTGCGGAAATATCTTCCATGATTTCGACCTCGCCTAAACCCACCAGGATAAAGTGCAGGCCAAGTTCTTTCAACTCCTCCTTTACCACCACTTTGCAGCGGTTGCTAAACATATATTTGATGTATATTTTCAATGGAAATGCACTTTTCTTATAAGATAAGTACAAAGTACGGGATATTAAGGCGTGTAAATGTTACACAACTTTTGAAAAGTGTTACATAATTCACGGATTTGGGGAAATCTACCGCTGTTGGCGCCTTCCAATTATTATCATATTGTTTATGGGCGCCGCATATTATGCCCAAAAAGAAAAAAAGCGCCATGATGGTGCATGGCGCTTAAAAGAAAAAAAAGGACACAATGAACGTGATATTAGGCCTTCAAAATGTAGTTTCTATATCATCACTTTGTATTTTTAGGGCTAAGGACAAGTGCGCGAGGGCATTAATTATTTTTTCGCAACCTTTTTTATGTTCCCCTTCTGTAAAATGCGCCGTAGCACCGGCCCGGTACTTGGCAGCTTCTTTGCGGAGCAAGTCAATTGTTCGTTGATTATCATTTTGATTTTCAACCCAAAAGGCATCTAAATGTCCGGCATTAAATGGTGTTGCTTCGCTCATCATCTTTTCCAGATGGCTATTGAATAATAATAATACTGCAAAAATGAGTACCATATTCTTTTAAAATGTTACATTATTTTGAAAAAATGTTACATAATTTACGGTTTTGGGAAAACATAAGGCAGAGTACGGGCAACGTTGTAAGCCGGCACTAAAGCAGGTTTCCTACTAATCCTCGTACCCGCTTTTGATAACCGTGGACAGCATTTTGAACTGTTTATTTGCATTGATGCAATGGGGGGCGTGGGCCGGTATGATAATGCCGTCCCCTAATTTTAGCTGGTATATTTTTCCATCAATGATAATCTCGGCCTCGCCGTCAATTATCTGGATATAGGTATCAAATGGGGAAGTTTTTTCAGCCAGTTCTTCGCCGGTATCAAAAGACGAGGCGGTAATATTTCCCGTAATTTTTTTAACTATAGTGCGGCTGACTACTGCCTTGGGCACATATTCAATGATTTCAACAATGATATGCACTTTTGATTTTTCTAATTCCGTAGAAACCCCGGAGCTACTATTTCCGTTATTTTCTTGGGGGGTATTATTTTCTTTTAACATGATTAAAATATGGGGTAAAGGTAGGTATATTAAATCTGATAAATGTTACATAATTTAAGGAAAGAGTTTTATAATTCACATATTCTCAAGTGTGTCCCGCTTTTTGCCCTTTAGCGATTTAAAAAATGAAGGGGTGAGGCCGGTTATTTTTTTAAATTGGTTTGAGAGGTGGGCCACGCTGCTGTAATGGAGTTTCCAGGCAATTTCAGTAAGGGTAAGCTCATCATATATTATCAACTCTTTTACCCGTTCTATTTTATGGATAATGATAAAATGCTCTATAGTAGTCCCTTCTGTTTCCGAAAAAAGATTGGACAAATGGGTATAGTCGTAATTTAATTTTTCGCTGATGTACTCTGAAAAATTTGTTTTGGGCAATTCATCAGTATAATGTATCATCTCGACAATTATATTTTTGATTTTTTCAATCAGTACTGCTTTCTTGTCGTCCATTAACTCAAGCCCTGATTTTAGCAAGGCTATTTTTATTTGTTGGCGCTGCTCATTGGTAATATCTTCCAATATCTCCACTTCGCCTAAATTTACAATGACATAATGAAGGCCGAGTTTCATTAACACTTCTTTCACCACCATCTTGCAGCGGATGCTGACCATGTATTTGACGTATAGTTTCAAGCAGGTACTTTTTTAACAGAACAGAACAGGACAAAGATAGGTACTTTAAGAGCCAAAATTTTAAACATCTTTAGAAATAAATTACATCATTCGCACATTTTCTATTTTAGGCCGTATAACACAGTCATTAGTTTTTGATAAACCGAACAGTTTTAATACCGGTATTGCCCCAGATTATTGAATAGAACCAGGCCGTTTTATTAATACTTTAATTCATTGCAAAACCTTTACGTTTTTCACTATGCAGATACAGGACGTATTGAGAGTAGGTAAGGATTTTTTCCATAAGCTTGTCCCTTTCTTTACCTAACTGCCTGAATGTCCCCACTTTTTCATCAACGGGGAATGAGGATTTATATTTTATTTTATCAAACTTATTATCAACATACATATTGATATTGTAAGCATTTTTAGCTTGTGATACTGTAAGGGCCAATCTGCTGCTCATTGATAAAGTTTGCTCGCAAGCGCGGCAATCTAAAGATTTCCCGGCCTGGGCATTTGCGGTATTCATAAGGTAAAATGCCCCACATACCATTAAACCTGTGGTCATTAATAACTTTCTCGTTATTCCTGTTTTTTTGTCCTTTTCACGACAACGGGAAGATAAGGTGGTTACTTTGTTGTTAAATTCTAATGTTTCCATGTCTTTGTATTTAAAAAATTTAGCGGGTTTTATAATTTTTACACCGGCTTGTTATGGTTCAAAGGTCAGGATATTATAAAAGGTAAATCTTACACAACTTTTGGTATAAGTTGCTATATTCACACATTTTCGGGTGTTGGCAAGGCAACGGTACCTGCTTTTTCATGAAGTTCACGCAAAAGCCTTATCGTTGTTAGCTGATTTTCGAGTACCTGCTGCATTTGCTGCTCCATAAGCACTGTTATGGATTGATGGAGGGACAGGATTTCGTTGTCCACTTTCAGGTTAATCGCTATGCGGTTGCTGTTTTTTTCGTTTTGCCGGTGCTGGCTTATCATAATGATTGGCGCTTGTATAGCCGCGAAGCCCGCCAGGAAAAAAGTAAGAAACGAAAAAGGAAACGGGTCGAACCTGTAATTCGCCGGGACATATAAATTATATACAGCCCATAAACTAATAGCTGCGATAAAATACAGGATGGTTTTCCAACTACTTGCGATGCGAAAAATAGTTTCAGCATATCTCTCTTCGGCAGTCAATATCTCATCATCGGAATTTTGGTGGTCCCTGATTATTGTTTTTACTTTAATGATTGCATCCACTACAGTTTGGTGCAGTTGCTTTGTTTTTTCGGCTGACATAGTTCAGGGAATTTTTAATTTAGTGGTGGCTTATTTTTGGTAATATTTTATATAACAATTCATTAGTCTTTTATAAACCGTACAGTCTGGATACCTGTATTGCCCCATATAGTAACATTATACATACCGCGCCCATACCCATTCATATTCATTGAAACTGAGGAAGCGCCGCCGGTAGAAATTATACTTGAGCGGCCCACTATTTTACCCTGCATATCAGTAATGCTCAAGTTTAATTCCTCTCCGCCGCCCCCGTCAATGGCAATATTCACATAGCCGTTACTTGCTGTGCACCATGCCTTTGCCGAAAAGGCCGGAGCGCCGCTCAATGGTTTTACTTCAATGGCATAGGAATAGGTAGCATTACCGTTAAAATCCACTTGTTTTAGCCTGTACACCAGTGTCCCTTCAGGGCTATTAAGGTCTGTAAAGTTATAATTCTGTATGGATGCAGAATTGCCATGGCCTTCAACTCTGCCAATATCCTCAAATTCAGTATTATTAACGCTTCTTTCCGGTTCGAAATAACTATTATTGATTTCGGATGCTGTACTCCAGTTCAGGGCGACCGCATCTCCGTTCCTTGAAGCAGTAAAACTGATTAATTCTACAGGCAATGGATTATTATTGAGGCACCCTGTTTTGCCGCCGTTTGCGGAGGCAATGAGGCGGTTTTGTTCAGAATAAAAATTATTGCTGCCCCCTGGGCCAAGTTGCACTATTGGGCTTCCTGACACAAAATCGAGTTGATAGAAACAATCCGATAGTATAACTGTAAGTTTGTGGGAACCAGGGTAACATATAGATGACATGGTGTCAAAAAGAACCTGCTGGTTTGCTGTTTGCTCATCATATACAGAATCAGGCGCTTTATAGGCAACTAAGGAAAAACGCCCCGGCGAGGTGCCTGTATCGGTTGTAAACAGTACCGATACCGTATCGCCTTGCCCTACATTGTCCAATGTACTATACGCCTTGCCATTGATTTGATAAGTAATATTCTCCGCTATGGCCGAATCGGAAGTGGCATAAGCCACCTGGCAGTTTATCAGCAGAATGGAAAAAAAGCATATTAATAATGCTTTTGCAATATGTGATGAATGTATCATACTTTTATTTTTAATGTTTTGTAATTTGTCTTCCCTTATTTTAATACATACAACTTTATTACCGGGATTGTTTAGTCCTTAGTTGAAATTAAGAACTAAAAAAACCTCATTAGCAGGCTATTATGGATTAATTTTATCAGAATTAATATGCTGCGAAGATGGGTATAGGTTAAAGCCTAAGTGTTACATAACTTTAGTAATAAGTTACATCATTCACACATTTACCGTAATTTTCTATCAACATAAAAACCGTCCCGCAATATTGCGGAACGGTTTAATTTATAAATATTTAAGTTTATATCCGGTATATTATCTTCCTTTTCCTTCGCCGTGCCCTTCTTCTCTTTGTCCATTTTCATTGCCGTGCGGGGCAGCTTTTTGCGGGGCATGGGCCGGGCTTTTAGGGTTGCTATGGGCCATGTTATTGTTTGGGTGGCCCTGGGGTGTATGGCTTTGGGCAGGCCTGTTTGCGGCAGTATGGCTTGGGGATGGCCTATTTGCAGCAGGATGGCTTTGTGCAGGCCTGTTTGCGGTGGGATGGCTTGGGGCCGGCCTGTTTGCAGTTGGGTGGCTGTTTTCGGGCCTTTGGCCTACGGTTTTTTGCTCTCCGCCACCACGGTAGCCCCTGGCATATTTCACCCTGTATTCCTTAAAATTATCATAAGGGCGGTCGCCACGGTAGCCGGTCATCACTACTTTATAGCCGCCGTATAAATCATAATCCCTGTACCGGCCAGCCAGGTGGTGGTGGCGCCGCCAAACCCCTCCGTCCAAATAAATAAACATACCGTCTTGTACATCATAATATGCCTCTACGTCGGGCAGGTAATAATATTGCACCCCCGACGACCCTTCCGGGCCCCATGCGGGTGGCGAACCTATATTTACGTTTACTGAAACCTGGGCCTTCGCTGTGCATGATATAATCATAACCAGTGCGATGGCGGTTAATTTTAAAGTTTTAATCCTGTTTGCTGTTTTCATTTTATTGTTTTATCAATGTGTTTTTAAAAAAAATAAAGCCCTCTGCGCCATTGCAGAAGGCTTTATATAGTTTTGTGTATTTTTTATTGGGCAATAAGTTTACCCGATTGTATTAATACATTATTCGTAAATACCTTGTAGAAGTACATCCCTGATGGGAGGCTGCCGGTTTGGAGGGTAGTTGTTTCTTTGGTAATAATGGTATTGATGACATCAGTCCCTAAAACATTATATATTTCTAATGAACATTGGCTAAATTGCGATAAGCCATTAATTTTAACATTGATGGAGGCTGTAAAAGGGTTTGGGAAAAAGCTAACCATATTGTCATTCTCAGCACCTATAGAAGCAATACCGGTAGTACCGGATACCGAAAGCGGTGCATTTTTAGAAGTAACGGCAGGTGAACAGGTCCCTGAAACAACCACATTATAGTTAAGCCCGGAATCGGCGGCGGTAACATTGCTGATAGTAAGCATATCGGATGTCGCACCCGAAATATTGCCCCCGTTTGTTAAGTCCGTATTTCCTTTTTTCCACTGATAAGTAAGGGCAGTACCGGTAGCAGCCACTGAAAAACTTGCTGAGGCCCCTGCTTTTACCGTTTGGCCTACAGGATTGGTAACAATACCCGGCGCTATATTAAGTGAAAGGGAAACATTTTTTGAGGAATCTTTTGAACAAGCGCCGCTGATAACTACATTATAATCAGTAGCAATATCAGATGAAGATGCAGGGTTAATAGTAAGCGCATCAGTAGTTGCGCCGGATATACCAGCGCCATTGCTAAGGTTTACAGACCCTTTCCTCCATTGATAAGTAAGGCCTGTGCCCGTAGCAACTACAGAAAAACTTACTGAACTACCCGTACATTCGGTTTGGTTGACAGGCAGGGTGGTTATGGCTATGGCAGCATTTACAGTTAAAGAAACATTTTTTGAAGAATCTTTAGAACAAGTGCCGCTGATAACTACATTATAATCAGTACCGGCATCGGATGAAGATACAGGGTTAATAGTAAGTTTATCAGAAGTAGCGCCAGATATACCAGCGCCATTGCTGAGGTTTACCGTCCCTTTTCTCCATTGGTATATAAGGGCCGTACCTGTGGCAACGACAGAAAAACTGGCCGCATTTCCAGAACATTCTGTCTGGTTGACAGGTACTGTTGTTATGGCAATAGCGGTAGCGGCGTTCACGGCCAATGAAACATTCTTTGAAGAGTCTTTAGAACATGGGCTGGTGATAACTACATTATAATCAGTAGCGGCATAAGATGCAGACACAGGATTAATGACAAGTGAAGCGGTAGTAGCGCCTGAAATAGCGCCCCCATTGGTTAAGTTTACCATGCCTTTCCTCCATTGGTAGGTAAGGCCCGTGCCGGTAGCTACTACTGAAAAATTTGCTGAACTTCCCGTACATTCCGATTGATTGACAGGCACTGTAGTAATGGCAAGTGCGGCGTTAATTTTTAAAGAAACATTTTTTGAAGAATCTTTTGAGCATGTCCCACTTATAATAACATTATAATCGGATGCAGTGTCAGAACTTGTTATAGAATTTATGGTGAGCATGTCGGAAGTAGCGCCAACAATATTCCCCGCATTGGTTAAGTTTACTTTCCCTTTTCTCCATTGATATTTAAGGCCTGTACCTATGGCGGTTACTGTAAAACCCACCGAGTTTCCGGCGCATGACAATACATTGCCAGGGGCAGTGGTAATAGCTGTGGCAATATTCAATGCCAGGGATACATTTGCGGACGTATCGGCTGGCCCGTTGCCCCCGCTTATTATTACATTATAGTCAGAGGCAGTATCGGAGGCAGTAACAGGGTTAATGGTAAGTGAATCGGTAGTAGCCCCGGAAATGCCATTTCCGTTAGTAAGGTTTTTTGAGCCTTTTCTCCATTGATATTTAAGGCTTGAGCCTGTGGCTATTACTGAAAAATTTGCTGAAGTTCCGGTGCAGGCTGTTTGGCTAAGAGGCGCCGTGACTATTCCGGTATAAATAGAGGAACACCCTGTCGGCATAATGGCAGTGATGGCTGTTGTAGTTAATGCGCCGCCTGTGGTGAGCGCCCTGCCGTCAAGTACTACGCCCGTATTTAAAGCGCCCAAAGCGCCTTTATCGCAGATTATTGTTCCCCTGAAAATGGAATAATTGTTAATGCCTACAGCCCCTTCAATCAACCAATATACATTTTTCGACTGCGCCCCATTCATTAAAATGACATTTGAATAAGTACTGGTGGACAGGGCGCCGATTATTTTAATGACAAATACGGCATTGGCATCGCCTTGCGCGTTCAAGTAAAGGCTGTCGGTAAATACCGTAGCGGCATTTAGCAAATAGGTATGCGGGGTAAGGACAAGGTTGTTGCCAAACTGGGCAGGGTAAAGCAATTGAATATCATATTGCAGCGAGTCTAAATAATTGTATGCTTTGCCTAAATCGGTATCGGCCTGTGCGGTGGAGGCATCGGGAACAGTATGTATAGTACCTTTCACTAATTTTGCATTGAAGCCGGTGGTTTTGCCACTGTTTGTCCCTACATCCCCTATCACATTGGTAATACCGGAATTAGAAACGGCGCCATTGCCTGAAAACAAGGCATAACATTCGGTAGTACCCAAATTAGGAGCGATTGGCCCCTTTAAGGTGGGGCTACCACAGCCAATAGGCGTATAAACAGTTACGCCTACCACGCCCACGGCCCCGGTGGTAGATAGCGCCCTTCCTTCAAGGGTATCGCCGGTGGCCATTGTTATTGCAGCGTTGTTGGCAATTATTGTGCCTTTCATACTGGTTCCCGTGGCCATCTTTATCAAGCCCTCGGTAACCCAAAACACATTGCAGGCCATTGCGCCATTTATCAATTTTATTTTTGAAGCGGCGCCGGTAGAAAACGACCCGTTAATTTGAAAAATAAAGATAGCGTTTCCATTTCCTTTAGCATTTAAAAAAAGGGTTCCGTTCAAGGTGGCAGCGCTATTAATAGAATACACCCCAGCTACGAGCGTGTCGCCGTTGCCAAGGGTGGATGACGAGGGGAAAAATGTAGCTTTTGCACTATCAATATGGTTATACGCTTTCAGCAAGTCTTTTGCACATTGTGCGCTTGCACTGTCCTGGCTATACATTACGCCGTTCACATTGCCGAAACCAGTGCCTGCCCCGCTATTGGAGCCTACGTTGCCGGTAACATGCGAAGTGCCGGAATTGGTAACCGCCCCATCGGAGGTAAAAAGGGCAAAATTGGCAACAGTGCCTAAATTTGGCGCCTGTGCGAAACCTGCGTTGGTTAAAAATAATAGACTAACGGCAGTTAGTATATGTAGTAATTGCTTTTTCATTATTAGTGGAATTAAAATTCCCGCTACCGGCGGGCCAGGTGTGAATTAATTTTCACGGGGCAAAGGTGGCCTTGTTTATGGTTATTAAAGTTACACAATTAAATATAAGAGTTACATCATTCACACATTTCTTTTGGCGGGTTATTGGGTTATTGAGTTATTGAGGGGAAAAGAAGGCGCTAAGAGAAAAGGCGTTGGAAACGTCTTAAAAAACGATTGGGTGCTAAACGGGGAATGCCCGCCCAGCCATAAAGCCACTCTGACGAGTCCGGCGATACCGCACACCCGACAGAGGCGGGAGAGCGGGATATAACATCATGCAAATCTTTTTTATTCTTTTTATAACTGTGATAATCGGGGCAATTAATCAACAATTTATCGCCAGGATAAGCGGGGGTTATGCTGTAATAGTAATAGATAGTAACGGCTGGGCCTGGCTGTTTTTGATATGACGGGCAGGGCAATTACCGCAGAAAACAATATAAGCTATACGGGCGGCCAGTTTATTTATATTTTTAATGCGGAAAAATATGGCTGTGGCATCGGGGTATATTTTGTAAAACTGGTGATTGTGGATATGGTGGTGGTGAGGAAGATAATTAAAAATTAGGATTTAGGAATAGAGGGGGAAATGGTGCTTATCATCACCTACTGTTTTAAGATTTAAGCCAACTGATTCGTTCAAAGTTGTTCATATACTTTGATTAATGTTCATATTTAATTTTTTGTCCGAGTTTGGCTTTGTCGCAAAAATCACCCCTCAAACCCCTCACACACCTCCACCGTCTTTTCCAAATCTTCTTGCGAAAGGGCGGCACACAGAAACCACGATTCAAATGGGGAAGGCGGGAGGTAAACCCCGTTCTCAAGGCAATGATGGAAAAAGCGTTTGAAAATGTCATTGTTTCCAACTGTTGCAGTTTGGAAATCAGTTACCGGGTTTTCACAAAAATGCACACTAATCATAGAGCCGATATGGTTGATTTGGTGTGGTAAATTGGACTTTTTTAATGCTTCAGAAATATTAGAAGCCAGCCATTCGCATTTTTTCTCCAGGTCGGAATATATTTCAGGATGGGTATTGAGTTCGGTTAAAGTCGCTATTCCGGCAGCCATCGCAATTGGGTTTCCGCTAAGGGTGCCTGCCTGGTAAACAGTGCCAAGCGGGGCAAGCAAACCCATAATGTCCTTCCTCCCGCCAAAGGCGCCTACAGGCATTCCCCCGCCTATTATTTTACCGAAAGTAACGAGGTCGGCCCATACATTATATTTGCCCTGTACCCCGCTTTTGGATACTCGGAACCCACTCATTACTTCATCAAAAATCAGGATGATATTGTTATCGGTACAAACTTTACGCAGGTATTCAAGGTATCCGGGCTGGGGCAGTACGCAGCCCATGTTCCCGGCTACCGGCTCTACTATGATGCAGGCAAGGTCGTTTTTATATTCGTTTACAACCTTTTCAACAGCTTCAAAATCATTGAATGGCAGTACAATGGTATCATCCGTAACGGCAGCTGGAATACCGCCTTCCACTTTTATCCCCAATGTTGCTACACCGCTGCCTGCTTTTTTCAGGAACATATCGGCATGGCCATGATAGTGGCCTTCAAATTTTATAATCTTTGCTTTTTTGGTAAAGCCACGGGCAAGGCGTACCGCACTCATAGTAGCTTCGGTACCGCTGCTCACCATGCGTACCATTTCGATATTGGGTACCATTTCAGTAACGAGTTTTGCCATTTCTACTTCAGCCGCAGTCGGCGCCCCGAAAGAAAACGCCTTGCGTACCTGCTTTTCTACGGCCTCAATTACCGCCGGGTGGCCATGCCCAAGAATCATTGGCCCCCAGCTATTGATATAGTCAATATACTTGTTGCCATCTTCATCATACAGATAAGAGCCTTCGGCGTGTTTCATAAAAACAGGGTTGCCGCCCACTTGTTTGAATGCGCGTACAGGAGAATTTACCCCGCCGGGAATATATTTCTGTGCTTCGATGAAAAGGGTGTTGCTGTGGGTGTGGTTCATGTTTGCTATTTTTATTCTGACAAAGGTAAGAAGGTTTATTGTGAGCAATTTAAAGGATATATTTTATTATGGGCTTTTTTTTTGCAATGAACGATTCATAAAACTCATTGAAGGTTAATGTTTCTCCAGGTTTGGCACTAAGCAATTTTTCATCAATAGCATCCCGCACTTCTTGGGTATAGCCGTCCTCTTCATCTGTCAGATAATCGCTTGGGTTAACGTAATTATCCTTTTTAAGAACTTTTCGTTTTATCTTTTTTCAGGCATTAAGTTATCAATACTTCATTTTAATCAATCAAATCCTTCTAATCAAGGTTCAGAGCATCTTCGCAAAATCCTTCGCAAAATAGCTTGCTATCAAATCGGCGCCGGCGCGTTTTATGGCTGTTATGGATTCAATGATGGCTTTTTTCTCATCCAGCCATCCCCTTTCGGCGGCGGCTTTAATCATGGCATATTCACCGCTGACCTGGTAGGCGGCTACGGGTGCTTCTACTGCGTTTTTTACTTCGCGGATAATATCAAGGTAGGCCATTGCTGGTTTTACCATCACTATATCAGCGCCTTCGTTTATATCATCTATGGTTTCTTTGATGGCTTCGGTGCGGTTGCGGTAATCCATTTGGTAGGTTTTTTTATCGCCAAACCCGGGTGCGCTGTCCAACGCATCACGAAAGGGGCCATAGAAACAGGAAGCGTATTTGGCGCTATAAGCCAATATGCCTGTTTTGGTATAACCATGATGTTCAAGCGCCTCACGGATAGCGCCTATTCTGCCATCCATCATATCGCTTGGCGCCACGAAATCGGCCCCGGCTTTGGCATGGAGCACACTCATTTTGGCGAGGACTTCTACCGTTTCATCATTCAGTATTTCATGGCCTTTTACCAGCCCGTCATGCCCATGTGGTGAAAATGGGTCAAGCGCCACATCGGTCATCACGCACATTTCAGGTACGGCTTCTTTTACGGCCTTTATAGCCCGGACAAGCAAGCCTTTTTCATTCAACGCTTCCGTGCATTTGTCATCTTTCAGGTTGTCAGGCACCATTGCAAACAACAATACGCTTTTCAGCCCCAGCGCCCATAGTTCCCTCGCTTCCTTTTGCAAATTGTCAAGGCTTAACCGGAAATAATTCGGCATACTGGGAATAGGATATTTTACATCTTTACCCTCTGTAACAAACAGTGGCACAATAAAATCATTCGGGCTAACAATTGTTTCCGCCACCATATCACGGATTGCAGGATTAGTGCGGAGAGTACGGTTTCTTCTTATCATTTTTTATATTTTAAAATGGCCCTTAATTTTAGGCATTTATTAATTTTTTCCAGAATTCATCGGAAGACATAGTCTTACCATTTTTAGCATCATCAATACCAGCCAAAACCTGTCGTTTTTGATTTTCAGAAAGTTCGTCCCACCAATCTTCTAATTCGTTTATTTCAGTATAATTCATGAATTGGCAAATTTTAAAAAACAATATGAGTTTATACCCACTCCACCGGCTGCAACAATATTTTCAGCAATTTTTCTTCTTCTGTGCCGGGTTTTGGCTGGAAATTGTATTCAAACATGGCGTGCAAAGGTAAGCTCATCAATATGCTTTCTGTGCGGCCATTGCTTTTTAATCCGAATATTGTCCCCCGGTCGTGGATGAGGTTAAATTCAACGTAGCGGCCACGGCGGATTAGCTGCCAGTGTTTCTGCTCATCGTTGAACAGAAAGTCTTTTGTCCTTTCGGCAATGGGGAAATATGCCTCTATAAATGCCTCTCCATTGGCTTTGGCAAAAGACAGTAATTGTTCTGCACTTACCTCATCGTTAGGTTTTAAATAATCATAAAAAATACCGCCAATACCGCGCCTTTCATCATTGCGGTGGCGGTTGACGAAATAATTATCGCATTGAACTTTGTATTTTGGGTACCAGGTTGCATCGAATTTATCGCAGGCAGTTTTTAATGTATAATGAAAATGCACCGCGTCTTCTTCAAATAGATAATAAGGGGTTAAATCGGCACCGCCGCCGAACCAGCAGTCAAGTACATTTCCATCCTTATCATAGACTTCAAAATAGCGGTAATTGGCATGGACGGTAGGCACCATTGGGCTAAAGGGATGGATAACGAGCGAAATGCCACAGGCAAAAAAATTATCGCCCTCTACTTTAAGCTGTTCCCGTAATAAAGGCGTAATTTCCCCATATACTTCAGAAGTGTTCACGCCGCCTTTTTCAAATACCGCCCCATTTTGAATAACGCGGGTAATGCCCCCGCCACCACCCGGGCGGCTCCATTTGTCTTCCAAAAATTTGCTCTTCCCATCCACCTCTTCGGCGCGGGCGCATATTTTATTCTGGATTTCTTTAATCCAAAGGGTGAATTCGTCTTTAATCATTCGAGGTTTGTAATCATAGTGGTATCTTGACTAAATCAAGGTAATAGAAATTGTTTAATTTTATCAATAGGTATATCCAATAACCCGCTTATCTCTTCGGCAGTTTTTCCTTTTGAAGCCTGTTTTATAACTATTTCTTTTAAGGCATTTTCAGCACCCTCCTCTCTTCCCTCTTCTCTTCCTTTTTCTATGCCCTTTTCCATACCCTTTTGCATTCCCTTTTCCATACCCTTTTCCATACCCTTTTCCATTCCCTTTTCCATTCCTCTTTCCATTCCTCTTTCCATTGCTTTTTCTTCGGCCATTTTCAACCGGTTTATCTCTTCCTGCTCACGGAATGAAACACCGATGTATGAATCTACATCCTTGCTGTTCCATGTTTGCATATTGGCATCTTCCCAGGCTAATTTTAACCCCTCGTCATTTATGTCATCTGGTAAAACATCAAGGTTTTCAGCGTTTTTGATAAAATATATCCATTTTTCAGCTAATGTTTTTAATCCATCCTTTTCTACGTTAAATTTGGGCAGTTCTATAAAATTAAATTCAATATCTTTTAAAAGATGCTCCCCGGTTTCTATGTTTTGCACGCGGTGGCGGCTAAGATATTTGGGGTCTTTTGATAAACTGAAATCCAAAATACCTATAAAAACCACAGGCTTTAGTTTATCGTAAAACTGGCCACGCTCCAGTTGGCCCGAATAGGCCTTAGAGGCATTGAAAAGCACTCTTTTGTCAAACCCTTTAACATCGGTCATTTGCATTTCAATAAGATAAGAATGACCCCGCTGGTCTTGTGCCTTTACGTCCACTATGCTATATTTGCCGCCGGTAAGTTCGGGGAGTTGATAAGGGTCTAAAATGGAAACATCTATAATACGGCGGTCGCCGTTAAAATCGAGTATGGCATTCAAAAAGGAAATAATGACCACTTTATGGTTTTTATTTCCAAAAATCTTTCTGAAAGCAATATCGTTTTTTATGTCAGCAAATTTCATAAGGCAAAGATAATTAAAAATATTGTCCTGATATGGAAGGGGATTATTTCCAATTAGAACTTATGTTTTCCACTCCTTCACTGCCTCCACAAAAGCCCTTGCATTTTCTACCGGTACATTTGGTGTAATGCCATGCCCCAGGTTTGCGATATAGCGTTGTGCGCCAAAGGCGCTAATCATTTGCTGTACTTCTTTTTTTATTTGCGCCGGGGGCAATAGTAAATGCGTAGGGTCGAAATTTCCCTGCAAGGTGATATTTGTGCCAGCCATTTGCCTTGCCATTTGTGGCGCTATATTCCAGTCAATGCCGATGCCAGAGGCTTTGGTGGCTGCCAGTTCGGGTAGGGCGTACCAGCTGCCTTTCGGGAAGAGGATAACCGGGCATAGCGGGCTTAGGGCTTCGGCAATTTCTTTTAAATAGGGTAAGGCTATAGTTGAAAAATCGGCGGGGGAGAGCAGGCCGCTCCAGCTGTCGAATACCTGTACGCAATCGGCCCCGGCGGCTACCTGGGCTTTCAAATAATCAATGGTAGCACCGGTGATTTTACTAAGTAATTTAGACGCTAAATCCGGCCTTGTGAGGCAAAATTCTTTGGCTTTGTCAAAGGTTTTACTTCCTTTTCCTTCAATCATATAGCATAGAATGGTGAAAGGCGCCCCTGCAAAACCAATCAACGGTACGCGCGCGTTCAGTTCTTTTTTGGTTAACCAGATAGCCTGGCTAACATATTCAAGCCTTTGGGCTATATCCTGAATATTGAGCGCATCAATATCCTTTTCATCTTTAATTACGTTGGGCAGCAAAGGGCCCTTGCCTTCATCCATCAGCACTTCCATGCCCATAGCCTGGGGTATGACAAGAATATCAGAAAATATAATCGCAGCATCCACGCCAATAATATCAACCGGCTGAAGGGTGATTTCGCAAGCTAATTCAGGGGTTTGTACACGCTCAAAGAAGCCATATTTGGCCTTTATTTCAAGGTACTGGGGCAAATAGCGGCCTGCCTGCCTCATGAGCCAAACAGGAGGGCGGGAGACTTGTTCGCCGCGAAGGGCTTTTAGGAGCAGGTCGTTTTTTATTGTCATGTCTAAAGCCTTATGTCGTTAGTCGTATGCCGGAAGTCAAAAAGGAAAGCAAGGGTTTTTAACATGGAGAAAGGGGTAGGTTTCAAAGAGGTAACCACTTTATCGTTTTGGGTTATTTTAGTAAAAGCCGCGGCAGTAGTTGCGCCAATGCAGCATGGGGCCTCGTTTTCTATTGTATTATATTTAAAATAAGATTCCACCCCCGATGGGCTAAAAAACAGGATAGCATCAAATTTTTCCGCAGGTTTTTTATTTTCCAATGCGATAGTTTGATAAACGATGAGGGGCTTGTATTTAATATTTTCTTTTTCAAGGTTGGTTTTCAGGGTATTTAAGGTCAAATTTCCGCAAATATGCAGCATTGATTTCACAGAGCCTGAAAGGATAATTTTGTGCGATATTTCCTCCGCATTTTTTCCTGTTATGGTCGGTGAATACCCTTTTTCACTCAATGTTTCAGCAGTTTTGCCTGAAGTGGAAATAATTGTTTTTTCTGCCAAAAAATCCGCATTTTTTGCATTGCTGAAAAAACAATTCACCGCATTTTCACTTGTAAATATTATACCGTCAATTTCCTTCCAATCAATTGATTTTATATCAAAAGGCAGGCAATTAATTTTTATCACCTCCATCATACTAAGTTCAAACCCAAGCGATGCAGCGTAACTAACTACCTCCTCATTCAGCATTTTGGTTGCCAGTATTTTTCTCATCGGGGTTCGTGTTGCGTATTTCTTCAATTATTTTTCTTGCCGGTTCATTTTCAAGGAGCATCTCGGCGGCTTTTTTTCCGGCGTGTTCCAGTTCGGCAATATCGAAATTCTTTTCTATATGGGCGTTCCGGGAGCCATCATAGGAATGTACGGCGCCTTTAAAGAGGATGTTCGATTCGCTGATTTCCGCTTTAGCGCTGATAGGCACCGAGCAGCCGCCCATGAGCCTGTTGAGGAACTGCCTTTCGGCAAAGCCTTCAAAAAACGCTTCCCAATCATTTATGGTATTTAAGGCTTTAATGCTATTTTCATCATTTTCGCGGCACATAATGCCAACAATACCCTGGGCTGGGGCTGGCAGCATCCAGTCTAAAACTATGGCATCTATGGGCAGTAGTCCCAATCTTTCAAGGCCGGCTTTGGCAAATACTATCCCATCAAGGGCATTGTCTTCATAAAATTTTTTCAACCTTGTGGGTACATTGCCGCGAATAGGCTGGATACTATGGTTTGGGTATTTTGAAAGCCACTGCGCCTTACGGCGAAGGCTGCCGGTAGCAATAACCCCGACCCCAACCCCTAAATCCCCTAAAAGGGACTTTAAAGAGTCAGTATTTTTTAGAATCAAGACATCTTCATAGGGGCCGCGCTCAAGGGCGGCGGCTACTATTAAGCCTTCGGCGGGAAGGGTAGGGACGTCTTTTAATGAATGTACGGCTATATCGGCCTGGTTATTTAGCAGGGCGGCATCCAATTGCTTTGTAAAAACCCCGGTAATGCCCATAGCATAAATGGGCTGGGTGAGGTCCATATCGCCGGAACTTTCAATAGGGACTAATTCGCATTGGAAACCCTTCTGCTCCAGGGCAGATTTAACGGTATTTGCCTGCCAAAGGGCAAGGTCGCTGGTGCGGGTAGCGATGCGAATAGACATATCCACGAAATTAATAAAGATAAGGAATAAAACCTACAAAGGTTTTTGGGAAAGATAAAATATCCGGCGGTTGTGCCAGTCAATAAGTTCGGAAAAATGCTCGTTAATAATGGCTTCGGCTTTTGGAATTTCATTTTTGCGCTGGGTGATGGTATCGTTTACTATTTGCGATACTTCGTCAATATTATACAAACGTAATTGCGCCATATTTGCTACATCGGGGTGGACATTATTTGGTACTGAAAGGTCGAAAACCAATTTTACAGGGGTGTTTTCCAAATGGTGCGGATACACAATAGGCGCTGCCGCCCCAGTAGCTACTATTACCACATCCGAATTATTCATCACTTCCCATTGGTTATCCATAGGGGCGAAACCTATCCCGTATTCGGTAGCTGCGGCCTGCGCTTTTGCTTCGTTCCGGTTCACAACGGTAACTAAATGGTTAGGCAGGTAATCCCTAAGATTTTTTAAAGTAAAAGCCCCAATTTTACCTAAGCCCAACAGGCAAACCCGGACTGGTGCGCCAGTGGTATCCATTTGCTTTAACATCTGGATGGCGGCATAAGAAACGGATGTAGTGCCATCGGACAGGGTAGTTTCGTTTTTAATCCTTTTGGATATTTGCAGGGCGGTATTTACCATTTTTTCAAGGTAACCGTCAGTACGGCCATTGGCTTTGGCCAAAGCGAAGGCATTTTTTAGCTGCCCTGTAATTTCATAATCGCCGATAATCTGCGAATCGAGGCCGCTGGCTACACGGAAAACATGGCGCATCACTTCTTCGCCCTGTTTTATAAAAACATGATTTTGCACCTCTTCCCTGCTCAAGCGCCCGTTAAAAGTTAAAACATCAATCAACTCATCGGGGGTAGCATTGATGCTGTAAGCCTCGGTACGGTTACAGCTTGATAAAATAAAAAACGGAGAAGTATATTTGGTAGATGGGTGGTTGTATATTTGTTGTAGCTGTTCGGAAGAAAAAGCGAATTTGTTCCTTATTTCTAAAGCAGTTTTGTGGAAGTTGACCCCTACTACCGTTAAATTGTTAAAACTGCTTACCATTTGAATGCTACTTCTCTTTTTATTTATGGGGCAAAATTAGTACATTTAAGCGATACTAAAAATTGACAAAAGTCAGATATTTACCTTTTTTTATATAATTTTTGTCAGGTTCTTGTTGTTTTACCGCTTAGAACTGTAATCTTGCAGAAAATAAGGAAACATATAACCTAAACACTGCACCATTATATAAAATTGCAAAATGAATAACGAAACCACCGGTTTAATAATAGTAAACCTCGGCACGCCGGAAAAGCCGGAAGCGCCGGAGGTGAAGAAATACCTTGACGAATTTTTGATGGATAGTCGGGTAATTGATTATCCGTATTTATTCAGGTTGGTGTTGGTTAAGGGGCTTATTACGCCCAAGCGGTCGAAGCTATCGGCGGCGGCGTACAGGACCGTATGGACGGACAGGGGTTCGCCGCTGACGGTGATTACGAATGATTTTGGGAAGATATTGAAGGACAAAGTGGGTATGCCTTTGGAAATTGCCATGCGGTATGGCAACCCAACACCTGTTTTTGCCATAAACCAATTGCTTGCAATGCACCCCGGTATAAATACCCTGATGGTAGCGCCCATGTACCCGCACTATGCCATGAGCAGCTATGAAACGGCGCTGGAATATGTAAAGGAGGCTATCAAAAAAGCAGGCAAACCGTTCACTGTAAAAGCGCTGAAACCTTTTTATAATGAACCGGGATATATCGCTGCCTTGGCTGACAAAATAAAGGCTCAGTGGGATAAGGGCGGGTATGACGCACTGCTGTTTAGCTACCATGGCCTGCCGGTGCGCCACTTGAAGAAAAGCGACCCAACGGGGAAACATTGCTATGGGTCGGCTGACTGCTGTGAAGTGAAATCGGTGGCGTGGGACACCTGCTACAAGCACCAGGTAAAAACCACTACACGCCTTGTAAAGGAAAGGCTAAACCTGCCTGATAATAAGGTTGTCATCACATTTCAGTCGCGGCTGGGCGGTGGGTGGATTGAGCCGTTTACGGATATAAGGCTTGCTGAAATGCCGAAAGAAGGAATCAAAAAACTACTCGTAGTCTGCCCGGCTTTTGTGGCCGACTGCCTTGAAACCCTTGAAGAAATAAAAGACCGTGGCCGCCATACTTTTATGGAGGCCGGCGGTGAGGTATTTGACTATGTACCTTGCCTGAATACCGATGCGGAATGGGTGGATACTTTTGTGGGGTGGTGCAGGGAGGAGGAGTTATGGGTTATGAGTGATGGGTTATGAGTTGGGGGGATGGTATGGCAAATACACCTCAAACCTAAAAATAGGATGCAGGGCGATGGCGGTTAAGCCCTCTTCTTTTGAAGAGGCTTATTGTATGTAGGAAGGTGCTTTTTTAGCTTGCTTTGTTTCAACAAATCTTCCAGTTTCAATGATTTTTCCGGGGGCATATTCAGTAACCTTTCATCAATCTTATCCCTTACCTCCTGGGTATAGCCATCCTCTTCATCGGTCAGATAATCAATGCTTTTAACGTTAATTTCTTTTTTTAAGATTTTACCGTTTATGTTTTCCTTTAGAGGATGTTTGCCATGCTGTAACATATCTTATTCTTTCATTACGTATCGCAAATATAACAGTAAGCAACCTGTTTTTGTTACTTCACCCTACAATTTCGTATCTTTTTTCTTCTCCGGTATATTTATTGTCCCCGATTTTTTTGGCAGGGTCCTCAAAAACACTTTCTACTTCATCTTTATCAATACCCCTATGGGCATTAGATAAATGAAGTTTCCGAAGATTGGCCTCATCCCAATCAAACCCTGTTTTTGCGATTATGAATTATATACTTGCAAATATATCCATATCACCCCAACAAAACCAGGAAGAAAAAATGGTGGTGAAAATTCATTTTTAAAATCTTTCTTGTTAATTATTGTGATATGGTAAATTCTTAGTTTTGTAAAAAAAAACACGAACCATATATGTCAGCATCCAATCCAAATATGCGGCTTGAAACTTTTTGCGATGGCGTTTTTGCCATTGCTATTACCCTGCTTATCCTTGATATAAAAGTGCCGCCTATAGAGCAGGTGCATTCAATAGCTGATGTATGGCATAATGTGGGACAGTTGTGGGCATCTTTTTTCGCGCTTTCACTCAGTTTTGTAATTATCCTTATCGCGTGGGTTGGCCATCATAATTTGCTGAAAACGGTAGATAAAACATCGGCGCATTTTCAGTTTGCCAATGGTTTTTTCCTGTTCACGGTGATTCTTTTCCCATTTTCTACGGCCTTTATGGCTGAATATTTGAACACGCCTTATGCCCAACCGGCCATTGTTGTTTATTGCCTGAATGGAATATTGCACAACATAGGGTGGAATGTATTGTACGCCTCCATGCTGAAACCGAAACCCCTTGTAAAAAGCTCTGTGAGCGTGGAATATATAAGAAAAAATGCTATAGGGGCAAAATATGGCCTTATATTGTATCCCGCTATTGCTATTCTTTCCTGGTGGTTGCCCTATATAGCATTAACAATAAGCGTATTGATATGGGTTTTCTGGCTTTATTTAAGTATCAACATTAAGGGGGAGGAAGGTTAGGTTATGCCATCTTTAGGCACAGGACAATTCGGGAATATTTAATCATTGATATTGTTTTTTACTGCGAACCATGAGGATAAAGATATGAGAATGATAAAGGATTATACAAATATTTTCTTAGCCATAAGGCGCAAAAAGCCATCAACAAAGAAATACAGATAAGAAAAATTATTCAACCACAAAAAGTGCTAAGAAAGTAACCCAACAAAACCTTCCGGATTTTCAATTTTCAACATAACAATATAAAGATAAATAAAATTATATTGCGGCAACGCTTTACTTTTGCATATACACCTATGGAAAAGCAAAAAGCGGAATTTATTATTACGAACAAGAGACTGTTCCAGTCTCAAATCCTTGCATATTCCCGTACCTTTACACCATGCGCTATTTTAACCTCCAACAATTATTATGCAGATAAAGATTTAACCAGTTCCCCTATTTACCATGAATATGATTTGATGGCCGGGCTAGGGGCGGTGAAGGTATTAAAAGCAAAGGCAGGAACCGTTTTTGAGCAATTTAAAGAATTTCACAAAGAGGCTAATAACTGGCTTTTTGGATATTTTTCTTATGATTTGAAGAATGAAATTGAGGAATTAAAATCGGGGCACCCTGATTTGATTGGCTTACCGGATGTGTATTTTTTTCAACCGGAAATCATTGTACTTTTAAAAAATAACAGGTTGGAAATCATATCCAATTCAGATAAAAAGCCGGGGGACATTTATGATGGTATTTGTCAAGCGAAACACATAGAAAACAGGCAACAATATTCTTCCGCACTAAAGCCCCGCTTTGAGAAACAGGAATACATTGATATTGTAGAAAAACTCCGCCAGCATATCATTGAAGGCGATGTATATGAAATAACCTTCTGCCAGGAATTTTATAATGAACATATTGATTTTGAACCTTATGCTGCTTTTGAAAAATTGGTGAATTTTGCACCCAACCCTTTTAGCTGCTTCCTGAAAATTGAAGGTAAATATGTGCTTTCTGCTTCTATGGAGCGGTTTTTAAAGAAATCAGGCAATAGACTCATCTCGCAGCCTATAAAAGGAACGATAAAAAGGGATGAGAATGAAATAATTGACAATGCCTTTAAAGAGGAACTGAAAAACGACCCGAAAGAACGCGCTGAAAATGTGATGATTGTAGATTTGGTACGGAACGACCTTGCCAAAAGCTGCAAACCCGGTACGGTGAAAGTGGAGGAACTGTTTGGGATTTATTCTTTTACAAAAGTCCATCAAATGGTTTCAACCGTTTCAGGCGAAATGCGGGAAGGGGTAGAATGGGTGCAGGCGCTTAAAAACACTTTCCCGATGGGGTCAATGACCGGCGCGCCGAAAGTAATGGCGATGAAACTGATAGAAAAATACGAAAAATCGAGGCGCGGGGTATATTCAGGTTCGGTGGGGTATATAAGCCCTGAAGGTGGTTTTGATTTTAATGTAGTTATCAGGACATTGATTTATAATTCAATTACCTCTTCACTTTCAGTCCATGCGGGCGGGGCCATTACTTACGATTCCATTCCCGAAAAGGAATACGAAGAGTGCCTGCTGAAAATACAGGGGCTTCTTGGGGCGGTAGGACTTGGAATTGTTGATTGTTAATTGCTGATAGTTAATTCTTTTTTCTTATCTTTGTTTAGTCATGAAAAAAATAACCCTTTTTGCAATATTGCTTTTTATCATAATAGTTGATAACTCGTGCGTCAAACCTGATATGGTTTGCGATGAAGGAACAGAACCTTATTTAGATACAATTTTCGTTAGTTATTTTGCCCCGGCAAAAACCGGTTCTTACTGGATATATGTTGATAGCCTTGGTAATACAGATTCAGAATATGTAAATGCTTATAGAAGTATGTACGGCGGGCCTTATAAAAATTGTTATAACCCTGACAATCTTGTTAGTTATGGCTATCCGGGGCAGGAAATAGACTATACCCTAAAATCATCCTTTTATAAAGATAGCACACAAAATACTTTGCAATACTTATCTTTCAATCAAAATCTCATTCATTATCACGCCCCAAACGGGTTTGGATTAAATACCCCGCTTCTTTCAATGCAATCACTTACCTCCACCAGTCCACAGGTTTGTGAAGGCAATGATACTTTTTACTATGGGTATTCCGATTCTATTCTTAAAAAAGTTTCGGTAAAAGACGCAAATGGGAAAATATATACAAATGCACTCTCAATGGGAAATAAGCTGTATTATGTACAAGGTATTGGATTAGTTAAAAACCTTGATGGATATATTCCAAAAAATGGACTTGAATATCCTGATACCTGGGTGCTGAAAAGATATAAAATTGTGAAATAGGATTTAAAATTCCATTTTCCAAAAGTTGAAAAAACTAATTCAGATTAATGTCTTTTTAGTTAGTTATGAACATGGTTAGGTCATTTATTGCCCGCCGCCGCCATCACCCGGCGGGGGGCCACCGCCCGGAGGGCCGTTAAAGTGCCTCCTTTGCTGCTGCGGCTGGTCGGGGTTCGGCATATTGTCTATGCCTTTGAATTTGCGTAATGTATAGGTGAATGACAGCATGATATAGCGGGTAAGTACCTGGGTATTCATGTCGTCAATATACGTGGCGGTAACGGTGCGGCTGATGCTTTTATTCTGGCCGAGGATGTCAAAGGCATATAATTTAATTTCACCTGACTGGTTTTTCAGGAATTTCTTGCCTACGCTCATGTCCCATATCAGGAAGTTTTCATTGAAAGCGGCGAGGCCGGTATAGAGGGTATGGTCCAGTTCGTTATAAAAAGTAAAGCCCTTGTAAAATATCCAGTTAAACTTAAACGAAGCGGTCTGGCTAAAATAATTGCTGTTAGCCTGCGGCTCTACGGTATTTTTTACAATATTATAGCTGGGCGAATAGGAAAGCGTGTAGTCCAATTTCGGGCTGATATTGCTGCTAAGTACAAAACCGGGGTTGAAATTGTACGCATTGGAATAATTAACCTTGTCAATATTATTTATCCCGATGATGCCGGGAGTGGATGTGTAGGTAATGCCGCCATTCAGGTTGAGGTTGCTTTTTATTTTATCAAACGGGAGGCCATAGGTAATAAAAGCGCGGGTGGACCAATCTCCGCTCATGTTTTCGGGCAATGTAAATTGGGTACCCTGGTGAAGTAATTTATTATATTCAGGCGATAAGGAAGAGTCTTTGCCAAGAAAGGTAGCATTGCCTATGTAATTAAAGGTGTTGGATATAGACGCAAAAAAGAAGATGCTCTGCGCCGTTTTGGTATTGGTATAGGCATACCTGGCTACCAATGAATTGTTATAAGACTGGTTAAGGTTTGGGTTTCCGGTACTTAGCGCCAATGGGTTTGTATTATTGACCACGTTTTGCAACTGGGTGATACTCGGTACCTGTGTGGAGGTGTTATAGGTCAGGCGCAGGTTGCTGGCGGCGTTAAACTTGTAATTGTACATCACAGTTGGCAGCAGGCTGTTGAAGGTTTTCGTGGTATCAAATTTGGTAGGAAAAGCTTCGTTGCCGGTTAGGTTTTCGTTCTGCGCGTTAAGCCCTATCATCAAATAGGCTTTAGTCCATTTCTGCCGGTAGCTTATACCGGCTTTGTTGGTAAAAGTGGTATAGTCATATTTATTCGAGAGGGTGGTATCAAGTAGGTTGTACTGGCCATTACCCAGGTCCTCGTTATATGTGAGCCTGTTTAGGTTGTTTATTGAGTAGGAGGGGTTGTAGTTAATAAGCAATTGGCTGGTTTTGCTCAAAGGCTCGGTATAAGCAAGGTTTGCAGTATAGGCAGAAGTGGGGGACGGCGAAATGGTGTTCTGGTTTAGTATTACCGATGAATCGGGGGATATTACGGTATTGCCCTCATTGCTTTTGCGGTAATTGCTTATAGAATGCAATGTATCAACGCTGTTCTTACTGGTAATGGTAGTACCTACATTTACAGAAAAAGTGCGCCCTGTTTTTTTGAACTTATGGCGAAAAAGCAGATTGGCATTTAGGTTATACCCTGTTGAATTTGAATAAAATTGGTTACTTGTATTGTTAACTGTTAGCGGCGGGGAACCTCGTGTGCTATCGGTTTGCCCGTAGCTGCTGGTGGTAAGCATATTTGATTGGGTACTAATTTTGGGCGTGAACAAGAAGGAATTCATACTGTCAATTTTACAATCAAAGCGCAGGTTGAGCCTGTTGTTCAGGTTGGGGCTGGTAGAGGCATCTTGCTCAGTATATTGCTGAGGGGTAAAGAAAGTCCTTACCAGGTTGCTATTGGTGGTATTTGTTACTTTGTTGCCAAAATAACTGGCTGTAAAATATATCCTGTGGGCAAGGCTATCGCTAAAGTTTACCCCGCCGGAATTGGTGGTATTGATACCGCCCTGCTGGCCTACAAGGAAATTATTGGAGCCGCCGCCGCTATAGCCGGGGTTGCTGGCAATGCTTGGGCCCGCACGCCCTCCCCCGCCCCGCTGCGATGAACTTCCCATTACGCCAAGTAAATCCTGTGAAGAGAAGTTTTGCTGGTTTATATTATTCGTCAGGCCAAGGATTGAAAGCCTTTCATCGCCGTTGAATACATTGAAGTTGCCGCTTCCAAGGTATTTTTGGTCGGCGGTATTCAGCGACTTACCGTCAGCGCTGGTGCCATCGCCATAGCCGCCCGTAAATTTCCCAAATTCTCCCTTTCTTTTGTCCTTTTTTGTAATGATATTGATGGTCTTTTGCGAATTGCCATCATCAAAGCCGGTGAATTTCGATTGGTCGCTCATTTGGTCATATACCTGCACTTTGTCCACCACTTCGGCAGGCAGGTTTCGCAGGGCGGCGGTAGGGTCATCGCCGAAAAACGGCTTCCCATCAACAAGTACCTGCTGCACCGTTTCGCCATGCGCCTGCACGCCGCTGCTGTTTACTACTATGCCTGGCATTTTGGTTACCAGGTCTTCGGTAGTGGCATCAGGGTTTACCTTAAAGGCATCGGCATGGAGTACTATAGTGTCGCCTACCTGCTCGGCGCGTACCTGGTGGCCCACTATTTTGGCCGCGGCGAGCGAAATGCCATTTGATGAAAGTTTAATGTTGCCTATACTGATTACCGGTTGGCTGCCGGTGGATAGTTTCATCACCGATGTTTTATAACCGAGATAATAAAATTTGAGGATGTAAGTGCCTTTGGCAAGGTTTGTAAAAACAAAGCCCCCGGAGGTATCGGCGCTCATTCCCTGCTTTTGGGTAGTATCGGCGGCTTTGATTAGTTGAACATCGGCGCCTACCAGGCCGCTGTTATTCAGGGCGTCCACTACCTTACCGCTGATTGTATAAGTTTGTGCATGAATGGAATATACTGTTAGCAATAGCAATATAGCCGATAGGTAAAGCGTGCGGGGCATCAAATTCCAGGTATTTTTAAGCAAGGTTTGCAACAAATATACTGCCATAAGCGCATAGAAAAAATAATTGCCGTGTTTTAGAGCTTAAATTAACGATTATTTAATGAATTTTAACAAATACCCTATTCGCAAAATATCCGGCACATAGCGGCGTTATAAAATGATTATTATATATTTGCTAACTATGCCGCTGAAACGTCATAAATTTTGCCCGGACATACTAAGCATACCGCTATAAAACTGAAAATGAAGTAAAAAAACCACGAATGAAAAAATACTCCTTTTTGGCCCTCTTTGTTTTTGCCCGGATATTTGCCTTTTGTCAGGAAAAGGAAGTGATTTTATTTGAATATGGTAAATCGGACATCAGGAAAGCCCAAAAGGAAATTTTAATAAACCTGCCTTTAAAATACGACTTAGATGATGTTGATTCGGTGAGCTATGTAGGTTTTGCCGATTCAATTGGCTCAGTAGAAGGCAATAAAAAATTAGCAGAAGCCCGGGCTGAAAAGGTAGCCGGGTTTTGTGTTAAAGATATATTGCCTAATACCCCATTCTCAATTGTATCAAAAGGAAAAGTCGAAAAAAATGTTGACAGTATGGACCGCCGGGTTGAAATCTTACTATATTTAAGGCCCGATACGGAAAAGGTTGTAAAATGGGTTGATAGCGGTGGAGATTGTTATAATATTGAATATGATTTACTCAAGAATTGCCACATTACCGATGTCATCCAAAAAAAGAAGGAATTCGTAGATATTGAATTGCAAAACAATTCGTATTCTACAACAAGAAGAAGGAGGCGGGAACGTATCTATTTGAACAACACATCCCTATCTTACCGCCAAAACAATCGTAGTACTCCATTATATTATGGCGAAACCGGTGAAAATGGAAAATTCATTATTCATAAAACGTATTGGCACAGAAGGGTATCAGGCAAGCTGTGGTGGCGCCGGGAGAGGTTTTATGTACGGATATTAAAAAGCGATTTTGATAAATACAAAATATTCAGAATAGGCAAAAAACCCTGCGACAGTTGCAGCCAGGATTTTGCAAAAGGCTCTAAATTAAAATACTATGATACATCGTTGTTTATTGACGAATTCCTGATGAGCAATATACAATACAGGTTTCGTTTTTTTAATTTTAAAAATGTTAAGGTACGCGTGCCGCGCGAATATGTCAATCCGAACCTGGCCTATTACGCAAGTGGCAAAATTCATTGGGATACCAAAAAAGGCAAAAAGAAAAGCCAGTATTATTATTGTAAATTACCGCTTTTCAGATATTACAGGGGTGTTTATCCTTCCGCGATATGGCGATATATGGCCTATTGTGGTTACCGTGATACAGGCCGGGGGAACTTTAATGATTATTCCCCCGGGGGTGGCATTCTTCCCATCAATACATTTTTTGAATTGGGGAACCGCACCCAAAAGGCCAATACGCAATATATGAATGTGGGGCTTTCAGCAATAGGCAACTATGAAAGGTTGGATGTTTATACAGGGGTAAACCGCGACCTTAGCTTTAACGCGGGCGCCCGTTACCAATATTATTTTTTCAGTTTCCCCTTGTATGGTTTAAGCCCCCTATCGGTTTGGACTGGCGCCAGCGCTTTTTCAAATTCCGGCGTGTACTTTAAAACGTACATTGGTTCCGATATAAGGTATAATAGTATAACAGGAACCGTTCAAAATTTTCATCTGGGCGTATCTTTAGGCTTGCCGGACCCATATACTTCCCCAGACCTGAAATTCTTTATCCAGGGCGGCCTGGAGACCAATTATTTACATACTTTTCCGGGTATTTATCCCGTATTACAGTTTGGGCTAATTTGGGATTTCTACCGGTTTTATTATATATCGGGCCCACGGCGGAAGCATACAAGCGCCCGGTTTTTATAAAAAAATGAAAAAGCATATAAAGCATAAAAATTACAGTCTGTTAGTAGTAGCCACAGGCTAAGGATAACTTAAAGAAAAGGGTAAATTCGGCCATAATTGTAAAAAACTAATATATATATATATGTTTAAAATATTACTCGGGCTAAAACACTGGCAACTTTTTGGGTTATCGGTAGTATCGGTAATTGGTAACATCATAATTGCATTAGGAATTATGTTTTGGTGCAATGTTGTAATCCCATGGATGTTTATGGTTATTTGGTTTGTTTTTCCTTTGTTTTTTTTTACCTGTTTTTATCTTGGCTGGTTCTATACGCTGGCGGTAAACACCCATAAAAAGCTACCCGAAACAGTCAAAATGAACCTAACCAGGTTTAAAATTATCTTTTTTATCCCAATCGTTTACATGGTTTTAATGAACTGTATTATGTTTGGGGCTTTGGATTTTATTGAAAATGATTTTCCAGCTTTCCATAGCTTATATTTCGGGTTTTTCTTAGTTTCTATTTGTTGTTTTGTCTATTGTCTTTACTTTAACGCCAGGTCATTTGGTGCAGCCGAACTTCAGCGGCCGGTTACGTTTAGCGACTTTGCATCAGAATTTTTCCTTATAGGGTTCTTCCCTTTAGGCATTTGGTTTATTCAGCCGAGAGTTAACAAAATGTTTTATGCCAGATGGACTGTAAAGAAAATAGTTGGGGTACTAATATGGCTCGTTATTTTTTTTATCGTTATTCTTGCATCAATCTATGAGATAATTCGTGAGCCTTCATGGGTGCCGGGAGCAAGAAAAAAGCGGTTTGATGAACAAGTGGGCACGTATATTTTTGATTTGAGGCGAACAATATCAATAGAATTAAAATTACATCAGGATTCAGCATATAAAAAAGAAGGTTTATTTATTTATGGACCTTATGCAAAAGATTCAGAATTGTATAAAAAACTTACTATAACATTTAAAGCCGATTCCACTTTTTACCTTAATATGTCTGTTCCTTTTTGTCTGGATAGCTTTGGCGTGTGGGAAACCAGTAGTGGCAATCCTGATATTGATGGTTATAACCTATTGTTCTTCAGTCCAGATAAAAAATGGCTTGACCATGAATCTTATGCGGAAGGCGATCAGTTCGGATATGAAAGTAAGGATTCTACTCTTGGAATTAATTCACCTACACCTAAAAAAGGCAAAGTTTCGCTTTATTATCTGTTTTTTAAAAAGATAAAATGACACCCTTTAAAAAAGCACAAAAATGAAAAAAATGAAAATACTTAAAGTGGCTTTCCTGTTTGTAGTTTTTACTTGTTTATGTATGATTATAATATCGTGTGAATCCCAACCTTCATGGGTGCCGGGAGAGAGAAAAAGAAGATTTAAAGAACAAGTAGGCACCTATGTTTTTGATTTAAAGCAAACAACAAGAGGGTTCTTTGCTCATCAGGATACTGTATATTTCAAAAACTTAATGTTTAAATTTGGGCCTTATGCAAAAGATTCAGAATTGTATAGAAACCTTACCATAACATTTAAAGCAGATTCCACCTTTTATTTTAATATGTCCGTTCCTTTTATATTCGATAGCTTTGGGGTGTGGGAAACTAGTTCTGGCAATCCTGATATTGATGGTTATAATTTAATGTTTTTTAACACTATAGATAAAAGATTTTGCGACAATGAATATCACCCCGAAGGCGAGCAATTTGACCAAGTCCTCCAAGATTCCGAATTTGGTCCGGATTCAATTTTTGCTTTTACAGAAATTACACCTAAAAACGGAAATACACCTGTCATTGATCTGTTTTTTAAAAAGATAAAATGAGTATCATATAAAAAATAAAAGTATGCGATACCGAAATTGGGATAACATAAAATATAAACCCAAAAAAAAATGACCCCCTTTAAAATAGCGCAAATTTTAAAAATATATATATATGTTTAAAATATTACTCCGTCTAAAACACTGGCAGCTTTTTGTGCTGGCAATATTATGGGTAGTTGTTCCCTTTACATTTCTACTAACCCTTTGGCGCAATGCGGCTGCCTCCTGGGTGTTAATGTTTATAATGCTGCTTTTCCCAGTGTGTTTATATGTTTGCTTTTATCTTATCTGGTTTTATACGCTGGCGGTAAATGCCCATAAAAAACTACCCGAAACGGTCAAAATGAACCTGACCAGGTTTAAAATTATCTTTTTTATTCCGGTAGGGTTTTTTGTTTTTATGGGCTTCTGGTTATTTGGGTTTACCGGTTTTTTGGATATTGATTTATTGGAAGCTGGAGTGTCAATATTAGAGGGCGTATTCCCCTTAATTTCTATAAGTTGTTTTGTCTATTGCCTTTACTTTAATGCGAAATCATTCAGGGCAGCCGAACTTCAGCGGCCGGTTACGTTTAGCGATTTTGCAGGGGAGTTTTTCCTCATTGGGTTATTCCCTTTAGGCGTTTGGTTTATCCAGCCCCGGATAAACCGGATGTTTTATAAAAGATTGTCAATAAAGAAAATGGTTGGAATAACAATATTGCTCGTTATTGCTGCTATTACAGGGTATATATATGTTTGGTCGTATGTTCCTTCATGGAAGGTTGAAGATTTTAAGAAGCAAACAGGCGCTTATATCCTCGACTTAAAGAATTCAGACTTAAAAGGGTACGAGAAGGATTCAGCGCTGTACAAAAACCTTACTATCACATTCAGGGCCGATGGCACATTTATCCTCAACAGGGATGTTCCTTTTATTTACGATAGCAGTGGTATATGGCAGGCCGACAGCTGGGAAAGCGATGATGCAATATGTAGTGAAATGTATTATCATAAAAATTTAGCGGCTGATAAAAAGGATGGATATAGTCAAAGATTTTCTATAGTGGGGCTGCATTATCATAAAACCATACCGGCCTATAAAGATGAGGGCCCGAATTCTATTGATACGAAGAAGGATACAATGCTAAAAGATATTGATTCAAGTTTTTCAATGGGCGATGTGCGGCATAAAGAAGGGAAAGAAGGTGTTAATATTTTAACATTTAAGAAGATAAAAAAATGACAACATAAAAATAAACTCATGACACAACAAAATCCACTCGCCAACCTGCTCAAAACTATTTTTTGGAGCAGAAAGTATTTAGTTCTTAAAGTCCTGGTTCCAATAATATTAGGCTGCTGGTATATCGAGTATTATATTGCACCTTTTCCCTTTACAATGACCGACACCCACATGAATGATTATTTCGAGCATAAAGGGTTTGATAAGGGGGTTATAAGGAAATTGCCTGAATATATTGAATTAAACGACTTTATACTTCGGCATAAGAAATCTTTATTTGATTACCGAAAGGTTCAAAATAAGGGCTTCAAAAAAGGTAGTATGGTTTTAAGAAGCCTTAAGGCCGAAGATACTACGAATATACTTGGGTTTGTTGCTGAAAATAACCTTTTTAAAGCCGGAGATTTTTCAATAGAAAACAACTGGAAAAAATACAAATATCAATACATGAAATCAATCTGGCAAGACCCCTACGACATTGCAAGTTTGCCCGACTCATTGGGGTGGCCCCTGGCCCGTATATGGAGGAAAATTGGTGATGGCTATATTGATGGCATATCTTTAAATATTGATAGTGGATATGCTATGATAAATATACCTCCTGACTATTTTAATGGAAGCAGATGGGGGGACCTTTATTTTTTTGAACAATGGCTGGAACTGCATAATAATAAAATTTATCCCGCTAATTATGAAAAAGATAGCGCTGAGTTTAATGGATGGAAACGTAAAGAACTGCCCGATGGCTGGGACTACATTATTGCCTGGTACAAAAGTGTAAAATATTAAATATCAATCAAAAAAATGACACTCTTTAAAAAAGCGCAGATTTTAGTTTTTATTGCCGCTATTTCCATGGCATGCAACTATAGCACTCAGGATTGTAAACCCATGTCCCTGAAAACATTTTGTATTTTTAATGGGGGCAGGGCGCGTACCGTAATCTGCCTGGGTTATTCAAAAAAATGTCAGAATAAACATGATTTTATTGAACTGACAAATAAATATTGTGATACTATTCCCGGCGAACTAAAACCTGTTGACATCTGGTTCCTACCACCCAAATGCCTTGATGAGGATATTGATTTTCGGATGATTGAAAAATATGTTCATGAAAATGCAATTGCACATGCCGCATTTGATGCAAAACGAGAGGGCGGTTCATTTAAAATCTATATGTCCTCATTCGTTTTGTTAGATACTTTATAGAAAGATAAATACGGTTTAGTGCCAATATTTTAAGTACAAACAAATGACACCCTTTAAAAAAGCACAAATTTTAGGTTTGGTGGTACTCGTAGGGTGTACTTCCGGCTATCATAAAAATAGCGCATCGGCAGTTAATGATACAACCCGCATTGATAAGGGATTGCCTGTTCCAAATACCCCAACAAAAGCAGATAAAAACCTATTGCTTTTTGACTATAAATTGCTTTCAAAACAGCAATTGCCTTTTTCGAGAATAGAAATCAAATACGGTAATGCAATTCACGAAAAGGACATAATTGTTAATCAGGACACCGTTAAGTACATGGTTTTCATCCTTAATAAGGAATATGTGATTAAAGAGTATAGCTATTACTGTGATACTAACGACTCTCTCGAAATGCATTATTCCCCCGGAACCATTGAAGTTTTGGGCCAAAAAATCATACTTGATACCCCTGTCTTTGATGATTACCACTACCATATAAATATTGATGCCGCTTATTTAATAAACCTTATGAAAAACAAGTTTATTATATTAGAGGGGGAGGTTATTAAGGGTGGGCCTGGTTTCCCGGATTATTACTGGATGGTATTTGAAATATCAGACAGGAAACATATTAAAAAATGTGTGCTTGTTACTAACGATACGTGTACTAACGCCCCACTATGCTTTGGCGATTTCAGCGGCGAAGGCAAACTTCAGTTTTTGCCAAGGTACACATTAGATACCATGCTATACCCTTTAACGTATATTAATGATAGATTCGTAAAAGATACGTCTCACTTATTAATATTAAAATATTCCGATTCGGTTGCGAATTACCCTTACCCTGTGCCGCCCGATTTAATAGATATTAAACGCAGCAAATGGTTTTTTAAATTGAACTAATAAAATAATAGAAATGCACCCCTTTAAAAAAACCCTACTTTTCATCCTCCTCCTGTTCCTTTCCATGGCAGGTTTCGCCAATATGGCGATGCCGGAATGGATGCGGGTGGAAGAAGACCGGAATTATTCCGGGCTTGGGGTATCGGGCAGCAAATTCGATATTCTGGATGAAAAGATATTTATTGACATAGATGAAAATTTCAGGAAAGCGTCATTCATTGTAAAATACCACATTAAAGCCGATACATCAGTAAAAGACGTCCCGGTTGTGTTTATTGCAAAAGATTATTCTGAAGGGTTTAAAGTTTGGATTGACGATATAGAAACAAACCTCTTGCCTGCCACTGTACCTACGGGTGCCGATACCTCTGGTTTTAAGGCTTATTATGATAAATATCCCGAAACCTCCCTTCAGGAGCATTACCATCTTGGTATGAGGTTCGGCCGTACTTCATGGGAATGGAAATATTTTAATGCCAGCCTTTCAAAAGGGGAGCATACCATAGAGGTAAGGTATATTGCAACGGCTTTTGTGGATGCTAAAAACACCATAAAAAACTATAGTTTCAGGTACGACCTCGCCCCGGCAAAATACTGGCATTCTTTCCACAATCTTGAAATCACGGTAGATAACCACAAATTTGGCAAAGAATACGAAACCAACCTCAGCGGCCCGGTAAATGGCTCAGCAGATAAAATCGCCACCTGGAATTACTCCGTATTGCCCGATAATTATTTCTACATCAGCAGCTACCCAAAAATCAATTTCCTGCTTCGCGGGTTAATAGATATGGGCCCTCTTATGCAACTTTTATTAATTGGCTTAATTTTAGGCTATTTGCATTTTTCTTACCTCGTTTATTGCAGGAAGAGGGATGATAGAAAGGGGTATAAACGGATATATAATACTGCTTTCTACCTCGGCAATATCATTAGTATTACTATTTTATTCATATTCTTTTCTTATTTGCATGAATTTATCAGTTGGGCGCTTGGCAAAGATGAAGGGTACGGCGCCGATGCCAGCCTCGGATATGGCAGTTTTGTTTATCCTTTTATCTTTTTATTCCTTTATTGGGTGATTATGTGGATAGCGCTGAAAATAAGGTTTTATAATAAAAGAGGATAAAATTAGTTTGGTTAGTGTGATTATTCAGATTTTACGTTAATGATAAAAATAAATCCATGAAGTATAGACTGCTCATTCTGTTTATTTCCTTGTACTTAGTATCTTGCACTAATCAGGCGCAGGAAGAAAAGGATAAAATTTTAATAGCCCTAATGCAAAAGGATAACGAGCATCTCAGGCAAAAAATTGAAGACCTTGGTTTAACGTTTGTATGGCAAGATGAAAGTGATAGTCTAAAGGTGATGAAGTGGGATACTTTAGCAATAAGGGCAAAAGAAATAGCTGATTCTTTTTTAAGCCGGTTTCAAAATATAAACAATAAAAAATCGCAAAATGACTGGAATGAATCAATGAAAAAATTCCGGCTGGAACTGCAAAATATGATACCCTTGGATACGATTAGGTACCCAACAGGAAAACGGGAAACAAGAATAGGCTATAAAGTCGCGGTAATTGATTCAATTTCATGGAATAATATATCCTCAAAGCCGGGTTCAAAACTTAACCAGGTGATATTTGAAAATTATATTCTATTAACAGAGGATGATATTTACTCAATTTGTTTGAATGAGATTGAACGCCAACCCAGAATTTTATATAGATTGCGAATATGATTCGACCTTTACACTTGATTGCTTTAATTTCCCCAAAAAATGACACCCATTAAAAAAGCGGAAATGACAAAATACAAGCCCCTCTTTGATGCGTTCAAAATTATTTTTTTGAGCTGGAGATTCTTAGCACTCAAAATCTTTCTTTTGTTAGTTCTATGCGGCTGGTATATTGAACGCTATATTTTTCCTTTATCTATGAACGATTCACACATGGAGGCTTATTTCGAGCATAGAGGTTTTGATAAGAATGTTATCAGGAGGCTGCCTGAATATACTGAATTAAAGGACTTTATATTTCGGCATAAGAAGTCTTTAATGGAATACCGAAAGGCTCAAAACAGAGTTTTGGAAAAAGACAGTGCCTGTTTAATGAAATTTAATGCTAAAGATACTACGACTTTACTTAGTTTTAGGGTTGATTATCGCTTTTATAATGCGGGAGATTTTTCAAAAGAAGAAAACTGGAAAAAGTACAAACAATTATTAGGCCAGGACCCACATGACATAGCAAGTTTGCCCGACTCATTGGCGAGGCCGTTAGTGGGTATATGGAGTAAAATCGGTGAGCGCTACATCTCGGAAATATATTGTAATATTGATAATGATTCAACTACGATAACATTTCCCGGAGACCAATTTGATGGAAAAAAATTGGGGGATACTTATTGGTTTAATAATTGGCTTGAATGGGGTAATAATACAACACATCCCACTAACTATGCAAAAGAGAGCTATGGGAGTGATGGATTTAACCATAAAAAATTGCCAAATGGCTGGGAATACTTCATAGCCTGGGATAAAACTGAAAAAGATTAAAAAATAAAACCCAAAAAAAAATGACACCCTTTAAAAAAGCGCGAATTTTAGTTCTGGTGGTATTGGCAGTTGCCTGTCAATCCAAAAATTGCAATGATGTTAATAACATTAAATTAAAGAATTACGAATATCAGGAGGAGCCGGGTTATGTAAAATTTATTTGCGAAAACTATGATGATGGATGTTGGCAAATACCGGATAATGTGAATTGGGCTTTACTTGATAAAGACCAAAAAGATAATTTAGATTCTTTTTTCATTCGTTTAACATACAAGTACCTTGATACGGCGACAGCCTATTTGCCAATCGTAAACATATGTTTTATTGATAATGCAATTGAAAAATACCCGTCATATGAATGGAAAGAATATTACGAAAAATACACATTTGCATCAGTTAGTTTGGAGTATAATGTCCCTTATTCTAAACTTAAAACAACTAAACATCTTAAATACCCTTTAAAAATGTTCCTTTTTTTTCATGGTAATACTCAACCTCTCGAAATAGATACTAAAAAAATTCGTTCTGGACAATAAAACCCAATAAATGACACCCTTTAAAAAAGCACGAATATTATGGCCTTTGCGGCGCCACCTATCGCCCAATTACTTTTTTATCCGCAATTTACCGTTCTGGAATACAGAAAAATGGCCTGCCAGTTCATTCGCGTGTTCGTTGATAATATATTTTACTATTTCCGCTTTTTCATTGCCGGAACTATGGCCGAGGCGCAAAAGCAATACCCCCGTGTGCGGGTTAAGGTTGTGAAAAATAAGTTCGCCGAAATCCTTGTCCATCGTTACTACAATGCGGTTTTCTTTTTCTGCCATGTCCAGGATGTCAATATCTTCCATGCCGGGCAAAAATGAGATAATAGATTTGACGTCGAATCCCTCTGCAGCAAGGAAACGTTCTACACTTCTGCCTACCCCTACATCCATAAGGAATTTTATTGCCGGGGCTTTTTCCGTCATTAAGCCCGTTTCAGGATATATACTTTTTCGCTGGCTACCAACTGCGCCGCATACGCCAAACACGCTTCAATATCCTCTTTTTCGAGGAAAGGATAGTCATCCTGCAATTCTAACAAAGTGATGCCGGCCGAAAGCGCTTCAAGGATTTGCTCTACCGTTATCCTGAAACCCCTGATTACAGGTTTGCCTACCATCACTTTAGGGTCCACGGTTATCCGTTTCAGCAGTTTTGTTTTGTCAAGTTGCATTATCATAAACTCAATATATTAATCATCTTAGTTACAAAAATACAAAATGATTTATAAAAGTTCAAGTTTTAAAATTTTTCCAGCTTCGTATGGCGTCCCCGCCACTCTAAAATTGGTACAAGTTTTGCATTTACCATTAAAACCCAAACAAATGACACCCTTTAAAAAAGCGCAAATTTTAGTTTTGGTGGTACTCGTAGGGGCGACCGGCGGTCGCCCTGCCGGTAAACCAACACCCGTGTTTTATAGGTCTATGGTAGCCATCCTCCAAAAGGGCGACTGCCAGTCGCCCCTACAAACCGGATAGGCATCGTGTATTTTCAATTCTAAAATAAATATAATCCTTTTTACAAATGACACTCTTTAAAAAAGCACAAAATATAACCCTAAACAATACCAAAATAATATTTCTGGTTTTGATAGCAGTATTTTGTCTTTTATCCGGTTTTAGCCCAATTCCTGAAACAACCGACCTTAAAAAACATCACCTTAAAGGAAGGGTAAAATCTGTTTGCCTGACTACTTATAAACTTCAAAAATATACCAATAAGATTGACACTGAAGTTACTTCAATGTTTTTTGATACAAGTGGAAATATTATTTCAGAAACAGATTCGAGCAGGTATTCAATACATACTATGACGCTTGATGGAAAAGGAAATACCGTTGAAGAAAATTGGAACATGGCAGGCAGTTATTCAAAAGTAATAAACCACTTTAACAATAAGGGAAATATGGTAGAGCAGCTCGTGTTTGATGATAACACTGAAGAAAATTTTAAAGACACCATTATTAATGATACAGATTATGTCTTAAAAGACAACTCCCTGAAATTGGATTTCAAGGACACTTTTATTTATGATTCAGCTGGAAATGAAACAAAGGAATTTACCCGCAGGGCTGATGGGACTATAATGGATAATGATGTTGGTGCCGGCAATAGCCTCAAAAGTAGAGATACATTTTGGTATGATGACAAGAAGAATTTTGTTGAGGAACATTTTGACTCCAATAACACTATGCTAACTAAAATATATACGTTATTTGAGAACGGAAAATACAGGGAAAACGAAATAACCGACTATGTCAGAAAACATATCACATACGAGATGTATGATGAAGATGAGAACCCGACCCAGGTTAAGCCCTAACTTGGAAAAAGTTACGTATTAGGGTAAAAAATATACGCAGATTATTTGCTGCGTATATTTTTTTGCTATATTTGTAATACGTATTTACGTATTATTTTATGATAGGAATAAAAAAAGAGCATCCCAAATGGGCTTTAAAGCATAAAAAGCCCGGTACAGAACTGCGCCTCATCAAAGGCAAATATTACCTTTACGAGTACAAAACCGTGTACGATAAAGAGAAAAAACGGCCTAAAAAGATAAGTGGGGTACTTTTAGGCGCCATCAACGAGAAAGACGGCTTCATCCCTTCCGCCAAAAGGGCGCTTGAGAATATCCTCGTGCAGAAAACATTTTCCGGCATCCAATGTAAAGAATATGGCATGGTAAGCCTGATATTGTCTGCATTTAAGGGTTATGGCAAAGCGCTGGAGGCTACATTTGGAGAAGACTGGAAATATATCATTGCCATTGCCTATTGCCGTTTTATCTATCGTTGCCCATTGAAAAATATCCCTTTCAGGCTGGCATCCAGTTTTTTGCCGGAATCACTTGGGCTGGGCAGTTTCAGTGAAAAGCAAGCCTCCGGTATATTAAACCGTATTGGGGGTATGCCCGGGGCCATGTTAGCTTATATGAAATCCTTTATCGGAAAGGGCGAATATATACTCATGGATGCCACCCATGTATTGAGCCATTCGGAGCTTATCCCCCTTGCACGAAAGGGTTATCCAGGCCTGGCCGGGCAATATGATTCACAATTCACACTCATGTATATATATTCGGCTACTAACCGTATGCCGGTATATTACCGGCTGCTGCCAGGAAATATACGGGAAGTAAAAGCCTTTAAAAACAGCTTGTTGGAAGCAGGCCTGCAAAAAGCTATTATTGTAGCCGACAAAGGTTTTTATAGCGAGGCCAATATTAGCCTGCTGTTGAAAGAAAAGCTTAAATTTATTTTGCCCTTAAAAAGGGACAACAAACTGATTGCTTACCAAGCTATAGTACAAAATACTTTTAAGGATGGCGATAGCTATTTTGACCATGAAAAAAGAGCGGTATGGTATAAAATATATCCTGTTGACAAAAAAATAAATTTATTCTTGTTTCTTGATGAACAACTTCGGCTCAAAGAAGAAAGTGATTACCTGAAAAGAATAAAAACACACCCGGAAACTCATAGCATTGAAGCATACCATCAAATAAAACAACGTTTTGGCACCATTGCCCTATTGTCCCCGGTAAAGACCAGCGCCCAGGATATTTACCAAACCTACAAAAGCCGGGGCGCAATCGAGGTAATGTTTGATGGCATGAAAAATATCCTCGAAGCAGACCATACCTATATGCAGGACGAGCAAACTTTACAAGGGTGGATGTTTATCAACCATATCGCCCTGCAATGGTATCAACATCTTTATATTGAACTTAAAGATAAGCAATTACTAAAACAAATAGCCGTAGATGACTATATACAACTATTGACCGATGTGAAAAAAATATATATTAATGGCACATGGTATCTCAATGAATTTACAAACCATTCGCAAAAACTAATTGATAAAATCGGTATAAAACTGACATAATACGTAACTGACAACCAAGTTAGGGGTTAAAACTTATAAATTGACAAGTAAAAAATTAATTGCGTCGACAACTTATTTATATAATGAGAATAAGAACCTCATAGAGATAAAAATAGAAAGAAGGGGCGCTTTATTCAGCAAAAAGATGCGGTGGTACTATGAATACGACAATATGGGAAACTGGCTAAAGAAAACCACGACAAGCACAATAGATAACGAATTAGAAACACGGACAATAACATATTATTAAATAAACTCTAAAAATGACATACTTTAAAAAAGCGCAAATTTTAGTTTTGGTTCAGGTTATACTCGCTTTGCCGATTATAGCCAATGCAAATCCGTTTGCTACCCTTTTTGATTGGGATACGCATACGCCGGGTGGAAATGTTATTGGTGTAATGAGCAGCGAAGATGACGGATGCACGCTTTACAGGAATGAAAGGCGCTTTGCAATGGATTATACCAAAGAATTAGCTGGGTTAACGCAATGGTATTATTATAAAGGGTATATATTAGGTCAGTTTCAAAACGATAGCGAAAAAGGGTACTTTGTATTTAATGAAGAAAACTTTAACCTGTTAAAATTCTCAACCGAAGCTAAATGTGAGCAATATGTAGAAAAGCAAAATTTAAAGCCAATAATATGGACACGATGGTACAAACCTGCTAATTTTGAAAACGACCTTGGATTTGGGATTATAATTTTAGGTTCATATCTGTCTCAGTTTATTTTTCTTTTATGCGCGGTGTTTCTTCTTTATGCTTTATTTGTAGCAATATGGAAGAAAAAATATCGTCCATTGAAAATAATAGGGGCCTTTATTTTTGTTTTTACAGCGCTAATATTAATTGTGTATGCCTATTCTTTTTTGGGTTACTTTCATCAAAGTATATAAAAACCGAAAAAAATGACAACCTTTGAAAAGCGCGAATATTAGTCACCTTGCATTTGGTAGTTTCAAAAATAAACCGTATCTTAGAAGCGGTATTGTAAAAACCGTACCGATAAAAAAAAGAACCTAAAATGAAAAGTAATATCCGCCTCTACAAAATGAAAATTCCCTCTACTTTCCCCTCTACTTTTTTCACTGTTATTTGCAAAAAACCTGTTTTTAACGCTCCCTAACACGATTTTTAAAAGACTTCCCTCTATTTTTCCTCTACTATAGAGAGGGGCAACCGTTAAAACACTGATTATTATATAATTATGCAATTATTCCAAAATCCGGCTTATGCTCTCCCCAACAATTAAACCCAATAACAATGCAACAATTTAAAAAAAATACTATTTTTGCAGCGTATGAATAATCCCGGAACAAAAAAAGCGGCCCCTGCAAAAAAGGCGGCTACAAGGCCTTCTGGCTTCAAGGAAACTTCGCCTTTACCTTTCGCGCGGCAGAACTATATACTCTTAGCGGTTAGTTTTGC
>Ga0206800_1004_pt2 | contig 45558 bp, 37 predicted proteins | sample Alteio_BWOrgCont_64_FD_152898 | JGI IMG/M metagenome (GOLD analysis project Ga0206800, IMG submission 152898) | Enriched cells from forest soil in Barre Woods Harvard Forest LTER site, Petersham, Massachusetts, United States -... | ecosystem: Environmental > Terrestrial > Soil > Temperate forest >... | reverse complement strand
CCTTGTGCTTGGTATAAATATGAAATCGAAGTATATACGGGCGGTAGAAATCCTTGGAGAACCATAGAGAAAAAGGCTTCTGTCGAACCTTTTCTATTAAAAGATGAGACTGGAGAATGCATTGTGCTGCCTCTAGGCGTAGAAGCCAGTGGCACAGAGATCATCTGCTGGCGGGGCGATAGTAAATATCCGGATGGTCCACCGGATCCTTCTTCTGAATCATCTCTTTTGACCGATATCACCTTAAATTATCGCTATACCGAAACTCGGTTAGAACTAAAAACCTCTCTCTATGCTGCTGGCATTTTTTATACCTGGCGTGCGAATGATCCTCGAATACAGACAAATGTAATGGTAGCTAATTATGTCGAAAAATACGCCCCTAGCGAAATTAATGTGCTGGTTAAATCTAACCTGTCGGGTGATCAACCTTTCATTCTTTCCACGTATCCTAGAGATCGATTGATTTATAGGTTTAAGGTTGATTCCTTCTTCTTGTTCATCGGGTTTCTGGTTTTTACGGCCGTACTTGTTGGGGTGAGTTACCCGATCCTGAAACAAATGTTGCCTAAACAGATTCGATCTAATACAGATACAAATTCGAAAGTCCATTATATTCGCCCTAAGATCTAACTTTCCATTTTATCAAGGGGTATAAATAAAACTATTCCTTTGGCAATTTGGCTAGAAATCTCCAGAGTTTGTCTGTAGCCACTTTGATGCCGATTCTAGGGGTTGTGGTAAATTCAAAATTGTGTTTAATGCAGCCGACATAGAACTCGTTGTCGGTGATGAGATTAAGTCCTGAATGTTCTCGAGTGATCCCTAGGTGCCGGCAAATTTTACCTGGACCGTCTAAATGTAGGCCGCTTTTACTTAATAATTTAACTCCTCTGATTAAAACAGCAGCCGGAAAACCTTCTTTTTCGGTCACGATATTCAGACAATGATACATCCCGTAAATAAGATAAACATAAGAAAAACCAGCAGGCCCAAACATAACCTCAGTCCGTGGAGTCAGACCTCTAAAGGCATGAGATGCCGGATCATCAAAACCCATGTAAGCTTCGGTTTCGGTAATAACTCCCCTGAAATTTTTAAAAACCAAGACTTTTCCTAACAATTCTTGCGCAACGACTAAAGTTGAACGTTTAAAGAATGAACTTTTTAATTTTTTCATATCTTGATTAGAGTCCTGCATAAATAGCATGAAGTTTGGCTATTATTTTATAGGAGGTGTCACGAGTCATACAAGCACTGATTTTTTAAGCTATATGGACTATCCTTTGAGGGTGAGGCTCATTTGGAGAAGATGCCGTGGCGCTAACACGGATGACAACGTTCTTAATATTATTATGGGTATATTGCAGTTATGCCGTAGCAGCGAATCAACCGTTGCCGACAGGGCCCTCTTTCATTAAAATTACCAGCCCGCGAAATGAAGAAACCTTTCATCACGATGCTAATGTACTGACTGTTTCAGTTACAGTAACTCCAGCTCTTAGGCAAGAGGATAAAGTGGTTATTTTTTTGGATGGCGAACCGACAGCAGATCTAATGAATTTGGCGAGCATGACAATCCCTCGGTTAGACAGAGGCAGTCATACGCTGCAAGCGAAGCTTATCAAACAAAATGGGCAGGAGATAGAATCTGAAGTCGTTACAATTTTTCAACAACGACATTCCATTTTGCTAGGACCTGGACCATTACCGAAAACGGAGACTAACCGAATGACGATCTATAGCCCTTTGATACAAAATTAAAAGATATATGGAATCCCCTTAAAGGATGCCAAGTTTATTTATCGGTCTTTGTTAAGCTCAATCATCGATCTAAAATAACGACAAAAAACAGCTATCATTCAAGTTTTCTAATGATATTTTATGATCGGAATATCTGAGATTTCAAGTTTTTCTGGGATGATTAACTTGAGCTTTTGAGCTTCTGTTTGATTAACCAGAACTTTTAAATGCGTCGGACGTTGTATGGGGATTTCTGAGGCTTTATCGCCCTTTAAGATGCGAGCGATTAAGAGGCCGGTGTCATATCCAATATCCCGGTAATCATAGCCAACCATTGCTAAAACACTGCGTGTGACATAAGGATCTTCACTATAGATGGGTAAAACGATGGGCAATGCCGTCGGTGATTGTTGGGCAATCTGTATGACCGTTTGTAGGGCTGCTACGATGGTATTATCTTGAGGGAAATAAAGCGCATCGACTTTGCCCATCAGGGTTTGCACTGCTTGCGCCACCTCTGCTGTTTGGTTCACTGTGACTTCGATCACTTCAATGTTTTTTAGGGCCAATAGTTTTTTTAGCTCTAGGGCTGTGGCGACAGAATTTGACTCTGAAGGATTGTACATTAACCCCAGTTTTTTTAGGTGGGGTAACAGTTTGCCGAATAATTGAACAAGAACGGGTAAGTTTGGTGCATCAGAGATACCAGTGATTGGCATAAAAGTCTCTGTTGGTTCTAATTTGGCAGTTTTTGGATCTGTCACGGCAGTGAAAACAATGGGCAATGGGCTGCCTTGCTTGTGGATGGCGTGTAATAATGTCTGAGCAGAAGGTGTGGAAATGGCGACTGCAACGTCTAATCCAGCGGAGGCTAATTTTGTGGCAATTTGGGTCGATAGGGCCATATTTCCTTGAGCATTTTCAGAGAGAATGGTTAAATTAACCCCTTCTTGGTAGCCTTGTTCCTGGAGTGCCTCTAGGATCCCAGTTCGTACTGTGTTGAGCGCAGTATGATCGATAATTTGACTGATCCCAATTTTTCGGTGAGGCGCTTGATTGACAAGACGGGTTTCACCCCAACATAGACTCAGGAATGAGGATAAAACTAAGAGGAAGAGGGCAAGGACTGCAAGACGATTTATAGACTCAGTGATTCCTGGTAAAGATGAATGATTCGTTGTATGCATGACTTGGTCTCCAATTGCTGACGATTAACCCCACAGTTTTTTTGAGTAAATTCAAAAAATGAACTGTGTCTAAATCGAAAACAATTTTTAAACCAATGAACGGTACGCATCATTCCAATGACTGTCACAAAAGTTATAGGAAGGCTTAGTTTAATCGTCGGCCTATTCCTTGTCAATGAGAAGGCCATCTCTTATATTGGATAAAAACACAGCTGGCGGTAAGCAGTGTAGCTGCCCAGGCCATAAATAAGCACTCCATACCGACTCAAAAATGAGTTCAGCATAGCCAAAATGTGTTACCTATGTCCGTGAACAAGTGTTCGGTCTATACACTTTAGTAACAAAATTGAGAACTAGGCCTTTCTGTTGAGCAGTAGTTAGTATAAGAGATCACGAAAAACAAAACTGGGATCGGGTGTTTTTTTGCCTCGATTAATATGTTTTATAATGGTTGTTTCAACGTGCTCATAAAAGTCGCTCACTCGGAATTTTAACAGCGGTGGGATGAGGTTTTTCTTGGGTTTTGGATTTTGAACACTTCGTTTCCTCAATGTTTGGCTGTTTTCTAGGCTATACAGCGTGTTGTAGCGCTTGGGTCCAACACCAAAAAACGTATAAAAGGGAACTTTGTTAGGGGATTGCTGATTTGGATCAATATCAATGACTTTGGAATACAATTCCTCATTTTTACTTTTCGGAAATGCTTCCAAAAATACCACTTTGTTTATGCCACTGGTAATAATGTCTTTGGAACACATATGACAGGGAAATGTCGTAGAGTAGAGAGTTGCTCCTCTAATAGAGACTCCCAGTTTTGCAGCGTCTGAAATGGCAGACATCTCAGCATGTGTACAGGGGTGAAATTCTAAGTTATTGTGAATAAATTGTTTTAATTGTTCTAAAGCGTTTTTGTCTTGTTCGTCAAGATGCTTAGTCTTTGTTTTGATCTCAGTAATGAGATTTTTAAAGCGATTTCGCCTTTGTAGCTGCTGTTCATAGCTATTTTGAATTGAATCTTGTCCTGATTTTTTTGGATTGGCATGACTGGCAGGAGCTCGAATAGAACCTGCCGAGATAATTTCCCCGTGTTCAGAGACGATACAAGCACCCACTTGTCGATCGCCCGGAAAATTTGAGCGCCTGGCGATATTATAGGCCACTGCCATACCAAATTCATCGGCGGTTGGGTATTCTTCATGCTGACCAAATAAAAGATCGACGATTTTCTTGATTTGTGCTTTGATACTCTGGCTGGGTTGATCCAAGTTAACGAAAAAATGTGATTTATCGAATAAAGTCGAAATGCCTTGTCCATGGGTTTTAATTGCTGTGTCTTTCTCTGGATGTTCAAAATCTGCAAAGTCTTTTTGCAGAAGGTTGTTAATGATTTCGGGTTGTAGTTTGTGGTAGTTGAAAGCCATATTGTGATCAATGTTTTTTAATGTCTCAGTAGTCTGATTGGCTAGTTCCCGAATTTTTTGGGATATTTTCGGATCCTTTTGGTATTTTTTTTGCAGAGTTTTTTTTCTGTTTTCATAATTGGAAAAACAAGAAATTTGAATGTAATTCTCACCATAAGTTTTCTGGAGGATTTCATGTTCGGCAACATTTTTTAGTTGGACGATGAGGTAGGCTGTACGCTTATTGACGGTTTTACTTCGAACTGTTTGAATTTGTTTAAGAGCCAAGCCTGCAAAATATCCGGGGCCTTTCATTTTTCGGTAAGCGGTACAGGCTTCCATTTTATAATAAGTATTGAGACTTTTGATTTTTTTTAAATTCCTGTTTTTAGGTAACAGTTTTTCTAAGCAATCGGTGATGCGAATGATCTTCATTTCATAGTTCATTTTTTTAAGCAGGTGCTCGAGGTGGTTTTGAAAAGGCTGAATTTGGGTACCAATGGGCGCGACTAAACCAAAGATAATTTCGGGGCTTTTGGAGACTTTCTTCATTTGGTTATCCAATCACAATATAGTTATTTAATTATATAGCTTTTTTGTTGAACTATCTAAAAAAGGGTTATAGCCTATGTCGGATGGTAACCCTACATCGACTACTTAGGTTTGAGATACTCATGAATAATTGTATCGACAGGCAGACGTTTTCTAGGATTGGCATCCCAGCAAAACGTGAGCACTTTAACATAATTTGCTGGGGTGTTTTTGGGAATCGTTTCGCGAACCTCTTGATCAACGACCAGTTGAACAAGACGTTCAATTGAGGTGGCCAGTTGTTTATAAGGGACTTCTCGAGTCAATATTTCCCATATGATTAAGGCAAAACTGTACATATCGGCTTCTTTCGTGATAGTGGAGGGGACTCTCGCTCGCAGTGCGGCCAGTAGTTCGGGCGCCATCCATATGGGGGTGCCTCTGGCGTGAGAATCTAAAGATGGATCTAGATTACCTTCAAGAACAGATAAACCAAAATCCGTTAATTTTGGTTCTCCTGAAGCGGTCAATAAGACATTGGTGGGTTTTAAATCCCCATGGATAATGCCCTCTGCGTGTAAAAATGCTAAGCCGTAAGCAATTTGAAGAATAGCGTTCTGGATCCAACGTGGGGATAGAGGCCTTGAATTCTTATGGAGCAGCTGTGATAAATCACCGCCACTCATATATTCCATGACGATCATCGTTGGTCCAATACCCAACAGTCGTACAATATTAGGTGAACGAAGTTGGGCCATGATCTGCATTTCCCGAACAAATAAGCTTTTAATCGTAGTGTTTTCTGTTGGATGTAGTTCTTTAACCGCGACTGGAATATGTCGCCATTCACCGCGGCGTACCACTCCAAAAACGCCCCGACCCAATTCCTCCGATTCGATGGTCAATTCATGGGGTGATATCTTAAAAGAAATTTGCATATCCCGCATCGATTGAGTAAGCGCGAGAGCGTCGAGCTCGACAGGAGGTTTTAGAGGAGAAGCAATCATTGACAAAAATTGAGTCGCTACATCTTCTAAGTTTTGTTCGCATTGTTTTGTCAGTTTATCCAGCCACTGTCTCCACTGGACGATCACTTTTTTATCAACCCGAGTCATTTTTAATTGTTCAATTCCTTGCGTAATGGCTTCGTTAGCCTGTTGAAATTGTTCAGTGTATTGTTCAATACCCAATGCTTTAATGGCATCTGGCTGCATGGCAGCAAGTCTCTTTAGAGTTTCTGCATTATTGTGCATGAGACTTTTTACTGCTTTTTGATTATCTTCTAAAATACGGGTGAGTTCTGATAAAGTTGAAGTAATTTCTTCTTCCTTTAGGGTGTTTCCGTCCGTTTCTAGATCAAGAAATCTTGTGTTTCCTCTCAGTGTTTCGGCCCACGCCATCATTGCTGGGTTGGTAATATTATTACAGCTAAGGCCAACGAAAATAAGCTGATTGTCTGGGTTGGCTGCGATAGATTCAGCAAGAGCAGCTGCGCCGTGTGTGTCAATGTTGTTAAAGCCGAGATCAAGAAAACGCAAATACCTATTTCTTAATAGACCATTAGCAAGCTGGCCTGCTCCAATGTTACCCAAGTCATTGTTACAGAGAGAGAGTGCCGTTAGAGGATGGGTTTGGAGCATGAACGCTATTTTTTCGGCGCCTTCGTGCGTTATTTCATTGTGATCTAAAATTAATTCCAAAATCGTAGGGTTTTTTTGAATTTCAGTTAAGAGAATTCCGAGTTCATGATCGGTGAGTTGTAAGCTGTTGAGATCGAGGCGTGACCAATGGGTAAGGGTGCATATTTTTTCAGCGAGTTGGGTGATAAGAGAAAGACGACGTTTTGCAACCGCTGCACGATCTTCAGACCTAGGATCTTCAGTCTTTGCGAGTCGTTTGATTTCGTCAATCAAATTGGGTATTGCGACGATCGCAGACACATATAATGAACTTGCAGCCATGCAATCTTGCCCCATCCTTTAAGAAATTGAAACTGTTCGGTCTGTTAACTTAGCTCAGTTTATTCTCGTCTGTCAACGGATGGGTTCATTTTAATTTTTTACTGTCAAGGATTCGTTGCAGAGTAGACGAGGAAGACTTACAGTGAAAAGGGAAAATTTGGGAAGTTGGATTTAGAATAATAACTTTAAAGCCGAGACAACGTGCATGAAAGGGCGTCATACCAGTGTCGATAAGCATCTCAAAAATAATCTGTTGTGGATTGAAAAAATTCCTGCCGTACAGAAAGTTGTGTTGGGGATTTCTGAGGCCTGTCGCCATAAATATCCTCCAGGGCATATTCGGTTTAAAATGGACGTGGATGGTGGCATTAAAGTCGTCAGTTATTCGGGTAAAGGAGTTACCGATATCTTCATAAAAATTGATCCCATTACTGAACGAGAGCAGGTCAAGTCGATGATTGCAGGTCGCTTTCAAATTTAAAGTGCAGAACGTTTGTTTGAATGATGTTCAAATAGAATGAGTTGCGATAGAATAAGAGCCATGCTTTCGAATTTAGCTCTTGAACTTACTACATTCTTTGAAAAGAGTCATACTCTTTTAGTGCCATGGTCATTCGGCATAGGCGGGTTATGGCTCTTCAATATTGTGAACTGGATTTCGGGTTCTCATTTAAATCATCTCGGAATAGTTCCGCGGCGTTTGTCTGGTCTGATGGGGGTATTATTTTGTCCTCTCTTGCACCAAAACTTTAATCATCTTTTTTTTAATTCCATTCCCTTGTTCGTATTGGGCTTAATGTTGTTAGCCAGTGGAACTGAGGTATTTTTTTGGGCGACTGGTAGTATTACACTGCTGGGCGGTTTATTGGTTTGGCTATTAGGGCGGCGCGCTAATCATATTGGTGCGAGCGGACTCATCTCGGGTTATTTTGGATTTATCATTGTGATGGCCTATTTTAATCCGAGTGCGGTTACCTTAATCTTGGCGGGTATTGTTCTCTATTACTTTGGTGGGATTTTCCTTGGGATTTTTCCGCAAGAAGCAAAAGTTTCTTGGGAAAGCCATCTTTACGGTTTTTTAAGTGGGTTATTGAGTGCTTGGTTGCCTCATTATCTTCATTGGGATCAGCTTTTACCTCAGTAGAAAAAAGGTTACCAACAAGTTAGGCACACGTCATCGATAAACAATGTAATGTCGTGCAGTAATTCATCTGTAGGTAACGGGTTTGGACTGTGAGGCAGTAATTTCGCGGTATAGGTTAAGGTCTTGGTCCGTTGGTTATAATGAGGATCAGATAATTCAACGACAAAACTCAATTGTTCGTTGGGGGAAAAGACTTTGATCTGAACGCCATTGACTGCAACGTTTGGGGGATTTCCTTTGAATCCTTGTTCGCCCCTGGCTTGCCAAAGCTCTAAAAAATCCGTCAGGGGCATTGATTTGACAATTCGCTCCGGTCTATTAGAAAAATAGGTGATATACGGTGCGACTTGTTTGAGCGTTAGGGTATAGGTCTTATCTTCATTGCGTTTTATGATGGCTTTTTGTGCAGATTGGACAAACAAAAAGTCTTGGGTATTTTGCTTTTTAGCCGCATTAGGCTGATTGCGTTCCCCGGCGCTAAGGGGCGCACAGGGGAGTGCAAGGCTTGCAAGCAATAAAATCGTTACAAGGGTTTTAATAGGAGTGGTATTCATCGTCGTGTTTCTCCAATACGCTGTAAATGCACTAAAAGTGCCGTGCATCGATCTGAATCAATATGATCCAGTATAGCTCATCAAATCTATACCCATCGTACTTCAAGCTGCGAACGGTGTGGAAAAGGAGATTCGCTTCTCATCTTGAAGTGTAATGAGTATATTTATGATCAAAAGATATTTTTGAACAGAGTGAATCTAGCTTTGAGTGTGGGATTGGCTAGAACTTGTTTAATCAAAGGGTAGCTAGAAGTCACCGTTACGATGACTAGGAAAAGAAAACCGAGAAAAAAGAGTAGAGCTTTAATCTTAAAACGAAAGACCAATCGATCTTGAGAAATAGCGGAAAGGATAAAATGTTCATCTTTGGGCAATCCAGTTTTAACTAAAACATTATATTCTCTGGTGGGTTGTTTTTCGAGATAAGCGGTTACCGCGGAATGACTAGAGAGTTGTGGATGATTCGACGGCCAGGTATAAAACATCCCCGCGGTATAAAGGCGGGTATCGATTGTTATTTGATATTCGGTATATCGGTAACTTCCGAAACAGTTCCAAAAAAAACGTATTAAAAGAGAAGTTGAAGGGGGATTGGGACTAGGGCTACTGCCGCGCCAACGGATTAGGGTGGTCGGTATGATTTCAGCTCCTTCCGGTAAGACAATGCATTCTCCTGTGGCATCTCTCAGCAGAAAGGGATCGCTTGAAGTACCCTCTTCAATAATTCTCCAGGAATACCCTTTGCCTTCTGCGACTAACTTTTCGATCCGGTATCGATACCAAGCACAGGGTTCTTGAGTGAGTTTAGCGTAGAGCGTGTCGTCAGGAAAGGCTCGACTTAAGCCGGTTAATTCAACAAATCCTTGTGCAGCCGAACGGATCTTTGAGGTGGGAGTGTCTTCTAAACTTCGGGCTTCTTTTAGGCAACTAAGAGAACAATAACAACAGATGATGGCGAAAATAATGGGGGCGAAAATATAAATAAGTGCCGTAATGATATCAGTGTTGATCAAGGCGTGCATGACTACCCTTTAAATTGTTGATCAACCGCAACGTCTTGGATCTCTTCTGCAGAAAAAGTCAACAATTTAGCAGCGGTAAAATTACAAACACGAGCAATAAACACATCGGGTATTTGTTGGATACGAATATTATTCAGATTCACACTTTCATTGTAAAGTTCTCTGCGATCAGCAATATCATTTTCTAGCTGGGTAATTCTGGTTTGAAGTTGATTAAAAGCTTGATTCGCTTTTAGATCAGGATAGTTTTCAGATAGAGCAAATAAACGAGAAAGACCTGATTTTAACGCGGATTCCGCTTGTCCTAGAGCAACTACGTCTTGGGCATTTGTTGCTGAAATAGCCGATTGTCGTGCATTGACTATCTTTTGTAAGGTTTCTTGTTCATATTTCATATATTCTTTACAAGTATCAATCAACTTAGGCAATTCACTATAACGTTGTTTTAGAAGCACATCAATGTTAGACCAATTTCGTGAGATATTATTTTTAAGGGCAACCAGATTGTTGTAAATGAGGATGAGATACAGAGTTAACCCAAAGAGTAAAGCGATAAAAATTGCGCCAGCCAGCATCATTAGCTCCTTTATTGTTTCATTTCTAGTAGGGCATAAAGGTCACTTTCTCTGCCCAAATTTTCTGTCAGAATTACCCTTTTGGTGTGAAACCAGTTTCTCATGTTGAGTAAGGGATGACTGTCGAAATACATCGAATTAATAAAGGGTTTCTTTCGTTGTTTCGACAGCAGCGTCGACATGTCGCCGGTATTTTTGAGTTTGGCGACATAGTTCGAAATATGGCTATTTTCGATGAGTTCGGGATTTTGAGTCATATCCAGCTACCATCCATGGTATTGAAAGATAACTTTATTTTATGTCGACTTCTGTATTTTGTCACGGGTAGTTTGGTATCTTGGTTGTTGGGGATTAAAATAGCCCTATATTGAGAGTTCTGGGGACACAGCATGTACCAAAAAAAGTTGATTACCTTAATGTTTCTGCTCTGGTTTATGGTCGGAAGCGTTGCCGCCAAAGAACTGCAAGCCACCTTAAAATTGCGGGATATACGCGTTGAAAAGACCGTGGATAAGGGAGGGGATGATGTTTACTTTAATATCACCCAGTATTCCAATTTAGGGGAGTCCAAAGAAAACCGGGTCCCTATCTATCCAGCTCACTGGCTTTCTAAGCAGGTGTCTGGAATCAAAGATCTCACACTCTGGCAAGGGGTGCTTCAGGATGAAGAATCAATTAAGTTAGTTATAGCTTTAAGTGATCAAGAGCTCTCTCCTTTTGAGATCGATGATTTGATTGGATCGGCGCAATTAACGATTCGTAATCACAAAGGAAAACTCATTAAGCATTGGACGGTCCCCATATTAGAAGAAAAAGACGAGGTAGAAATGTTGAAAAAGGGATCCCCGCAGCGTTATATATTCAAAGGGGCCAGTTCAAGGTATGATGTGGCATTTGTAGTGGAGTAAATGGTAGCCGAATATGCAGATCGATGTTGAAAAAGGCTTATTGCTGAATGTGCGTCAGGTTCCATCCCCTAACTATAATGAGCGCCCGAACGGCACCGTAGTTGACCTTTTGGTGATACATAACATTAGTTTGCCGCCTGGTGAGTTTGGCCATTCGCACATTGACGCATTTTTTACCAACTCGCTCGATTTTTCTTTGCATCCTTATTTTGCAGAGATTGCTTCGCTGCAGGTTTCAAGTCATTGCTTAATTGAGCGAAGTGGTGCCATTGTACAATATGTCCCTTTCACAAAGCGTGCTTGGCATGCAGGGGCATCTTGGTTTGCCGGTCGGGAAGATTGTAATAATTTCTCGATTGGCATTGAATTGGAGGGAGCCGATCACATTCCTTACACCCAACCACAGTATGAGTGCTTAACGAAACTGGTGAAGCTATTGCGGAAAACTTACCCAAGAATAACAGAGGACCGAATTGTGGGACACAGTACAATAGCTCCAGGGCGAAAAACAGACCCAGGACCTGCTTTTGATTGGAAATTATTAGCAGATTTATTGGGCCAAAGCCAAAATGAAAAATTAGCGTAAATTGAACCTAAGTAGGATTAAATGATGAGAACAGATGATCAAGATCCCATCGAAACACAAGAATGGTTAGAGGCATTAACGTCTGTGTTAACGGTTGAAGGTCAAGACCGTGTTAAATTTATATTAACAGAATTAATGCATAAAGCTCGAGAAATGGGCTGCATTGCCGATGCAGGGTTTCTGACGCCGTATCTCAATACAATTCCTGTTGAACGGGAAGCGAAAATTCCGGGTGATCCTGCGATGGAAAGGCGCATACGTTCTTTAATTCGTTGGAATGCCGTCGCCATGGTGATTCGAGCAGGGAAAATTGATCCAGATTTAGGGGGACATATTGGGACTTTTGCATCTTCTGCAACCCTATATGATGTTGGTTTTAATCATTTTTGGCGGGCAGCGAATGGGTCACAAAATGGTGATTTGATCTATTTTCAAGGACACGCATCACCTGGCATGTACGCGCGATCTTTTTTAGAAGGGATGATTTCCGAATCGCAGATCAGCCATTTTAGGCAAGAGGTTGATGGCCAAGGTGTTTCATCATATCCGCACCCTTGGTTGATGCCGCATTATTGGCAGTTTCCAACCGTTTCCATGGGATTGGGGCCTTTACAGGCCATTTATCAAGCACGATTTATGCGTTATTTAGAGGCTCGAGGTTTAGAAAAAACCTCGGGGCGTAAAGTTTGGTGTTTTTGTGGTGATGGTGAAATGGATGAACCAGAATCTACTGGAGCTTTGAGTCTTGCAGGACGCGAAAAATTAGACAATTTAATTTTTGTCATCAATTGCAATCTTCAGCGTTTAGATGGACCCGTTCGTGGTAATGGTAAGATTATTCAGGAATTAGAATCGGTCTTTAAAGGGGCCGGTTGGAATGTGATCAAAGTTATTTGGGGCGATTCATGGGATCCGTTATTATCTAAAGATAAAACAGGGCTCTTAAAGAAGCGAATGGAAGAAGTGGTTGACGGAGAGTACCAAAATTATAAAGCGCATGGGGGTGCTTATACGCGCGAAAATTTCTTTGGAAAATATCCGGAATTGCGTGAATTGGTTGCAGGATTGAGTGACGAAGACATCTGGCGATTAAATCGTGGCGGCCATGATCCGCAAAAAGTGTTTGCGGCTTACCACGCAGCGGTTAACCATTCAGGGCAACCAACAGTCATTTTGGCGAAAACCGTTAAAGGGTATGGGTTGGGAGATGCAGGAGAAGCACTGAACATTGCGCATAACACCAAGAAAATGACCGCCGAACAGTTAACGCATTTTCGTGACCGATTCAATGTTCCGATTCCAGATGAAAGCGTTGGTGATGCGCCTTTTTATCGTCCGGCAGAGGACAGTCCTGAGATTCAATATTTGTTGGCGCGTCGTAAAGCGCTAGGGGGCTCGTTACCCAATCGCCGATTAGAAGCGGACGAAACCTTAACATTGCCCCCATTGGCCATTTTTGATGCGCTGCTCAAAGGAACTGGAGATCGCAAAATTTCGACCACGATGGCATTCGTTCGATTGCTAACGGCTTTATGTAAAGATAAAGAGATTGGGAATCGAGTCGTGCCCATCGTTCCGGATGAAGCCAGGACCTTTGGGATGGAAGGATTATTTCGCCAACTGGGTATTTATTCTTCGGTTGGACAATTGTATACACCAGTCGATTCCGATCAAGTCATGTTTTATAAAGAAGCTAAAAACGGTCAAATATTAGAAGAAGGGATCAATGAGGCAGGCGCTTTTTGTTCTTGGTTATCGGCAGCAACGTCTTATAGCACGCATAATATGACGCTGATCCCTTTTTATATTTTCTATTCCATGTTTGGCTTTCAACGGATTGGGGATTTAGCCTGGGCTGCAGGTGACTCAAGGGCACGTGGATTTTTAATTGGAGGAACTTCGGGCCGCACCACTTTAAATGGTGAAGGTTTGCAACATGAAGACGGCCATAGCCATTTATTAGCCAATACGATACCGAATTGTGTCTCCTATGATCCGACTTATTCTTATGAATTAGCGGTCATTGTGCACGATGGACTGAAACGAATGATTGCACATCGGGAGAGCATTTATTATTACATTACGGTCATGAATGAGAATTATGAACAGCCTGACATGCCCGAGGGTGTTGAAGATGGGATTATTAAAGGCATGTATCGATTGAAATCTCTACAGGCCAAAGGATCAAAACTGCGCGTACAGTTGTTGGGTTCTGGGACAATACTGAGAGAAGTGATAGAAGCTGCAAGTCTGTTGGAACAAGATTTTGGTGTTGCTTCCGATGTTTGGAGTGTCACCAGTTTTAATCAATTAGGTCGCGATGGCATCGATGTAGATCGCTGGAATCGGCTGCATCCTTTGGAAGCGCCAAAAGTGCCTTATGTGACAGAGTGCTTGGCATCGACCGAAGGTTTGATTGTGGCAGCGACGGATTATATGCGGCAATATGCCGATCAAATACGCGCTTATATTCCACGCCGTTATTTGGTTTTAGGAACAGATGGGTTTGGTCGAAGTGATACTCGCAATCAATTACGTCGGTTTTTTGAAGTCAATCGATATTATATTGCGGTGACTGCCTTGAAAGGTTTGGCAGATGAAGGTCAAATCTCAAAAGAGTTGGTGCTACAAGCAATGCAGCAGTATCAGATTGATCCTGATAAACCAAATCCGGTGACCGTATAAATCAGCAAACTTTTCTTAGGAAAATCGAGAAAAGTTAGGATGGGGATAGAGGATGTTAAAACAAGTTTTCGTACCAGATATCGGTGATTATAAGAATGTCGATGTCATCGAGATATTGGTAGTACCTGGCGATACCGTTGAATGTGATGCGCCGTTAATTACTTTAGAAACCGATAAGGCAACTTTAGAAGTGCCCGCCCCATTTGCTGGGACGGTGCACAGTATCGAGGTCAAGCTCGGGGATAAAGTTTCCAAAGGCAGCCTTATCATCACACTTGAGACTGCCGAGGAAGAAGTGCGTACTTCGCTGCCTAAAGCAGTAGAAGCGAACCAACAGCAGAATCATGCAGCAGTAGAGAACACTGCGACGGTACAAAAGGTTTTGGTCCCAGACATTGGGGCTTATCAAAATGTGGATGTTATCGATGTCTCTGTTGTCCCCGGAGATAAGATTGAGCACGATGCAACGTTAATTACTCTAGAAACCGATAAAGCCACGTTAGACGTTCCTGCTCCCTTTGCAGGGGTGGTACAAGAAGTCCATGTGAAAGTCGGGGATAAAGTGTCGGAAGGGAGTTTGGTGGTAACTGTTTTGGCTGTAAAAGCAGAACCGGTTATTGAGCGCAAATCTGCTGTGCCGGCCCCACAGGCTGCTGCTCAGAAAACCATTCCTGAAGCAAAAAGTCGCACTCAACCAGAAATGCCCGAAAAAGTCCCGTATTCTTCTGCTTCAGTTCATGCTGGTCCAGGCGTGCGCCGGTTTGCCCGTGAATTGGGGGTTGACTTATCTCGAGTCAAAGGAACAGGTCATAAGCAGAGAATTTTAAAAATTGATGTGCAATGGTATGTCAAAGCGGAATTGTCACGGATCCAATCGGGAGACACTCAAACGGGTGGGATGTCCGTTGCACCTTGGCCGCAAGTCGATTTTGCTCAGTTTGGTGAGATTGAACGTGAGTCGTTATCTCGGATCAAAAAATTATCTGGGTCATATTTGCACCGCAATTGGGTGATGGTTCCGCATGTTACGCAATTTGACGATGCAGACATGACCGATTTAGAAGCGTTTCGCAAGGGACAACAAGCAGCCGCTGAACAACAAGGGCTTAAGTTAACACCCTTAGTGTTTCTTCTACAGGCAGTGGTTGAGGTCTTAAAGGAATTTCCACACTTTAATGCCTCTTTGGATCCCAGTGGATCTGAATTGATCCTGAAAAAGTACTATCATATTGGTGTGGCAGTGGATACGCCAAATGGCTTAGTGGTGCCTGTGGTTCGTGACGTTGATCAAAAAGGCATTTTTCAATTGGCGAAGGAGTTGGGTGAAATCAGTGCTAAAGCCAGAGAGGGCCAATTAAAGGCTCAAGAGATGCAAGGGAGTTCCTTTAGTATTTCGAGTTTGGGTGGCATTGGGGGGACTGCCTTCACCCCCATTATCAATGTTCCCGATGTTGCCATATTAGGGGTTTCTAAAGCTCAAATGAAGCCCATCTACGAAGCGGGTGAATTTAAGCCGCGTCTTCGTTTGCCGCTGTCGCTTTCTTATGATCATCGCGTGATTGACGGAGCACAGGGGGCACGTTTCATCACGCGTTTGGTGAAACAATTATCCGATATTGAATGTGTGAAACTGTAAAAGGAGAATCAGGTGGAAGCGAACATCCAAACCGATGTCGTCGTATTGGGCTCTGGACCAGGCGGGTATACTGCAGCTTTCAGAGCCGCAGATTTAGGAAAGAAAGTTGTGCTCATTGAAAGAGATGAGAACCTGGGGGGTGTTTGCTTAAACGTGGGTTGTATTCCTTCTAAAGCGCTATTGCATGCGGCCAAAGTCATTGAAGAGGCGCACGATTTTGGAACGCAAGGGATTGTGTTTGGGGAACCAAAAATTGATCTGAATCAGTTAAGAGGCTGGAAAGAGAGTGTCATCAAACGGTTGACGACAGGATTGAAAGGCTTAGCGAAACAACGAAAGGTCACGGTGATCCAAGGGGAAGGCAGTTTTAATGCTCCGCAAGAGATGTTCGTTAAAACCACTGAAGGAACAACTCGAGTCACTTTTACCCATGCGATTATTGCTGTTGGATCTAGACCGGTACAGCTGCCCTTTTTGCCGGATGATCCACGGGTGATGGATTCGACTGGTGCGTTAGAATTATCCAATATTCCGTCACGTTTGCTGGTCATTGGGGGGGGAATTATTGGCTTAGAAATGGCGACGGTCTATCATGCTTTAGGATCTAAGGTCTCGGTGGTCGAATTGGCGGAGGGTTTAATCCCCGGTGTTGATAAAGATATTGTTGCTCCTTTGTACAAGCGGGTTCAAAAAAAATATGAAAAAATATGGTTAGGAACAAAAGTCAGCAAAGTGGAAGCCCGGGCAGATGCCCTATGGGTTAGCTTTGAAGGAAAAGAAGCACCGAGCGAACCGCAACCCTTTGACCGAATCTTATCGGCAGTTGGGCGGTTACCCAATGGCAAATTGATTGCGGCAGAAAAAGCCGGTGTTCACGTCGATGAGCGTGGCTTTATCCCAGTTGATAAGCAACAAAGAACCAATGTGAACCATATCTTTGCGATTGGGGATGTTTCTTCCAATCCCATGTTAGCGCATAAGGCGATGCCAGAAGGCAGGATTGCGGCAGAAGTCATTGCTGGGCGCAAACACTTTTTTGATCCCGCTTGCATTCCATCAGTCGCTTATACCGATCCCGAAGTGGCTTGGGTAGGCATTACTGAAACGGAAGCTAAAGCGAAAAATATCGCGTATGAAAAAGGCGTTTTTCCCTGGATGGCCAGTGGACGCTCCTTAAGTTTGGGGCGGGACGAGGGGATCACGAAAGTTATTTTTGATAAAGAAACCCATCGAATCATTGGTGCCGGGATTGTAGGCCCTAATGCTGGGGATTTGATTTCTGAAGTCGCGTTAGCCATCGAAATGGGCTGTGAAGCAGATGATATTGCTTTGACCATTCACCCACATCCAACGTTGTCGGAAACCGTTGCTTTAGCAACAGAAGTGTTTGAGGGAACCGTGACGGATTTATATTTACCGAAGTAAGAGCACGTTTTAGGGGTATCCAGGATGGGAGGCTTTGGCGTTCCATCCTAAGAAGTTGTAAAGATGATATCTCAGAATACCCGTATATTCATGTAAAGCGAGATCTGTGATGGCTAAATTGTATCCCAAGGGCAAAAGAGAACGCTCGGGTATGACATAATCAGAGACGGCCGGAATTGCCTGGATCCCAAAATGGGAAAAATACAGTAATGCACGCTGCATGTGCAGTGCAGAGGTGACGAGAAAAATACGATCATAGCCTTGGGCTTTTAAGTTTTTGCTGGTGAGTTCCGCATTTTTATAAGTATTCGGGCTTTGATCTTCTATTTGGATCTCAGAATTTTTGACTTGAAATTGCAGCAGCTCTTGTTGATAAATTTCGGCTTCCGAGACCCCCATCGATAGGGGATCGCCACCACTGATGATGAGGGTGCATTCATGACCGCTGGTTTTGCAAGTTTGGTAGAGCTTTAATCCTTCGTAAATTCTGGAATAGGCGAAGAAATTTGGGATGATTCGGTGGGTTCCTGGGATTTGAATAATGCCTGCACCCAATACAACGATCGCATTGGGTTTTTCGCTAAACGAATGTAGAGCACCGTTCTTAAATTTCGATTCGAGCGGGGTTATTATTGTATTGGAAAGCATGCCATTTCCAATCAAATAGAAACTGATAAGTGTTAGGCACAAAAATGTCCGGCACGTTTTAGGGTGCTTAAAGAGGGCAGCCATGACTGCGAAGAGCAACAATAAAAACAAAATGAAAGTTGACATGCTATATATCCAAATTTTTCGATTGTAAGCAATGATAGGTTAACAGTTTACCATACGCCAAAGATTTGACAGTAATAAAGATACAATTCGACCTATATTGAGTAGATAACACTGATGAATTAAGTTGTTTAACCGATATATATTAAAAGCGTCACTAAAATTAGGGGAGGGTTTGGGCATGCCAACGTATCAACCAATGCCAGGTAAAAAACCTGACGAAACCAATGAAGAATATGAAAGACGTTGTGATGAATTTCTAAAAGAACTGAAACGTAAAGCTGCAAGTTCGGGTATGCCTTATTCTCCCGTGATGTTTCGGGTCCCTCCTCAAGATAAAGAATTTGCAGCGTATTGCAAAGCCAATAAAAATGCACAGTGGGAAATTACTGGGGGGGCACAAGACCTTGAGAGTGTTCGTAACACCATAAAGGGTTTGAGTCTCAACGTTAAAGGGCTCCATATTAATTGTGAGGATGCGAGTCGTGGTCATGAAGTGTTAAAATCATTACATTTTGATGATAAAGACAGTAATATGAATCTCTTAAGTTGTGTGAAAAGCGTAAACTTTAAAGACCGGAGAGAAGAATCTTGGGTAGGGGGAACGCTAAACAGTGCCATCAAAAAAATTAATCCACTCCACGTACCTAACCCTGCTGATGCACTGAATAGAAAGGGTTATTAAAGTTAGTTATTAGTTATCTAACAAATACACTTTCCCTCTAGAATTATAAATCAAATGTTTATATAATCGCTATATTCCTTAAGCTGCGAGTGTTTCTGGATGAAAGAACAGCTGAAAAATCTTAAGCTTGTCGCCTTATCAAAATTGTCTGCCAAGCGGTTGCTGGAAGCTAAACGTTTGGTTTCTCATTGTAAACGTTCAGATGGCTTCGAACCCATTTTTTACTGGAGCAGTATCGAGAACCGGAAAAACCCGGGGATCCACGAGATTCTTTGCTATACCGCCGACCAGAAATTGGTCGGATATGTGGCCTTGTATCATTTTGAAGAGCATGAAGTTGAAGTGACTTCTGTGGTTCATCCCGACCATCGGTCTCAAGAGGTTTATGGGTTGATGTTTGATCACATGAAAAAAGTCATTGCGGATTATCCCGTCGAAATTAAACGCTATGTTTTTACCTGTAATCACGAAAGCTTGGCGTTGAAGGAATACTTGGGAAACCAAGGGGCGAGTTGTGCAGGCTTTACCCGCAAGCTCGCGCTCACGGCGCATCAATATGAAAAATTAAAAAACCAAAAAGGTAGCAGTGCATTAACCTCAGAATCTGCCGTTCATTTAAGAATTGCGCACTATACAGATATCCCAGAACTCATTCAGTTGGGTGTTAAATGTTTTGGGGTTTCTCTGCGGGACTATCAGCGATATTTAATGAAAGCCTTTCAAGATCCCACTAAAGTGATTTTCGTTGTGCAGAGTGACAATAAGATTGTTGGTAAGCTTCATGCCCATATCGAAAAGAAAAAGGCCTATTTATACGATCTGTGTATTGATCCGGAACACCAGAATCAAGGGTATGGGGGAACATTGTTATGCGGCACCCTTAAGGATCTGTTTGAACATAATATAAGGCAAGTCGTTATCGATGTTTCAGATGAAAATGGATCAAATTGGTATGAAAAATTTAACTTTAAGTGCCGAACAACCTATGAACATTGGAAATTGCCAGTGTTTATCAATCCGCTGAAACAACGAGAAAAACAATTAGAAGAATTGCTGTTAAATTTTCAATGTTATCAAGTGCAGGATCAAATGTCTGACAGTGTTTATAAACATTAAGCCAAGTCAACTTCTCCTGGGCTCGATTCCCTAATATAAAGGCATGACTAAAGATTGCCAATCATGAGTAACCTTAAATTGGAAAAAAAAGAGTGAACACGAACACCGTCAATGCTTCTCTGGATACTGCAGCCCTAGTTACTTTCACGATTTATATCATGATCGTCATGTCGGTGGGTTTTGTGGCGTATCTACTGACACGTAATCTGTCCGACTACGTTTTAGGGGGACGACGTTTAGGGGGAGCTGTGGCGGCATTAAGTGCGGGTGCCTCTGACATGAGCTCTTGGTTGCTCATGGGTTTACCGGGTCTTGTCTACGCTTCTGGGTTACGGCAAATTTGGGTTTCAATCGGTTTAACCGTCGGCGCCTATGCCTGTTGGCGTTTTGTGGCAAAACGTTTACGGGTTTATTCAGAAATTGCCAATGATTCTGTGACATTGCCCGCCTATTTAGACAATCGTTTTCGGGACGACACAAAAAGCATTCGCATGATTGCGGCTTTAATTACGCTGGTGTTTTTTATCTTTTATGTGGCGGCAGGGCTATATGCCGGTGGTATCTTGTTGGGGCTCACTTTTCATCTGAATTATTCCGACGCCCTTTGGTTAGGGGCAGCCATAGTCATGTTATACACTTCATTTGGGGGATTTCTGGCTGTCAGTTGGACAGACTTTTTCCAAGGAAATCTCATGCTGCTTTGTTTACTCGTTGTGCCGTTTTTTGCCATTCAAAGTGTTGGAGGATGGGATGCGGGTATGCAGCGGATATTATCGGTTGATCCAGAATATTTGTCCTTAACCAAGGGGATGACCTTTGGCAGCTTTGTCAGTTTAGCTTCCTGGGGATTGGGCTATTTTGGAATGCCGCATATTTTAGTGCGATTTATGGCAGTTAAAACAGTGGCCGAGATCCCACTTGCCAGACGGGTGTGCATCAGTTGGATGTCACTCTCTTTGATTGGAGCCATTTTGGTTGGGGTTGTTGGGGCCGTTCATTTTTGCCATTGTCCTTTAGAGAATCAAGAAACGGTCTTTATTGAATTATCGGAGCAAGTCTTTTCGCCGTGGATCATGGGAATTATTTTAGCCGCTATTTTGTCTTCTAGCATGTGTGCGATTGATTCACAAATGCTGGCGGCATCTAGTGCGTTAACCGAAGATTTTTATCGCACATTGTTTCGCCGAAAAGCCTCGCAAAGAGAATTAGTGTGGGTGGGGCGCTTGACGGTTGTATTGATTGCGGGTGCGGCCATTTATCTTGCTAAAAAGCCGAGTCAAAGTATTATGGATTTGGTGGCTTTTGCTTGGGCTGGGCTTGGTGCTTCCTTTAGTGCTCCCGTCGTTTTCTCCTTGTATTGGAATAGAACCACTCGAAATGGAGTTGTATTGGGAATGATGTCCGGTGGGTTGACTGTAATCCTTTGGCGCTACTTAGGGCTGAGTGAAATGATGTATGAAATATTACCCGGGGTCATTATTTCCAGTCTGTTTGTTTGGGTGACGAGCCTATTGGATAAAAAACCAGAGCCGGAAATTATACGCGAATTCCAAAAAGTTCAACAGTTGGTAACGAGCACTTAAGGATGAAGCCTGTCCTGAACGAAAGCATTTCAAATGCCTATCGAATGGACGAAGCGCACTGTTTAGATGCGTTAATAACAGAAATTTCGTTTTCCGATGAACAACTGCTTCATATTCAGAATATGGCCAGTGGTTGGATAGAACACATTCGAAAAAATCGGTTAGAAAAAGGTGGAATTGACGCATTATTACAGACCTATGATTTGTCTTCAGAGGAAGGCATTGCATTAATGCGTTTGGCTGAGGCGTTACTGCGAGTTCCCGACAGTCAAACTCGGGACCGTTTGATCCAAGATAAAATTGTTGACAGAGATTGGAAACAGCATCTAAACAAAGAGGGTTCTTTTTGGGTCAATGCCGCAACGCTTAGCCTTTTATTAACAGGTAAGGTGTTGGGAGAGCCGCAAGAAAAAAGCATTTTTTGGGAAAAGATGTTTAAGAGAGTCATAAGTCGTGCGAGCAGTTCTTTGATCCGCGGTTCGGTCACCAAAGTGATGGAACAATTAGGCCAGTATTTTGTTATCAGTGAGACCATCGAGGGTGCATTACAACAAGCCAAAAACAGGGAAAAAAAAGGATATCGTTATTCCTATGATATGATAGGAGAAGCCGCTAAAACTGCTCGGGATGCAGAAGAATTTTATAAAGCCTACCATTCGGCCATTCAAGCAATTGACCAGGAAAAACAGGAAGGGAGTCCTATTCAGGCGCCAGGTATTTCCGTTAAACTTTCGGCATTACATCCCCGTTTCGAATGGGTAAAACGAGATCGAGTGACTTCGGAATTGTTTCCGCGTTTAAGAGAGCTGGCATTACGCGCTAAAGAGGCAAATATTGGGTTAACGATTGATGCCGAAGAAGCCGATCGGCTGGAGCTCTCACTGCTTTTAGTTGAACACTTGTTAAAAGAACCCAATTTGGCGGGTTGGGGTGGTTTAGGCGTTGCGGTCCAAGCTTATCAAAAACGAGCCAGCGCTGTGATAGATTGGTTGATTGAAACTGCGCGCAGCCATCAAACACGCATTATGGTGCGATTGGTAAAAGGCGCCTATTGGGACTCTGAAATCAAATGGACAGAAGAGCGTGGGTTAAAAGATTATCCGGTTTTTACACGAAAGGTTTCGACGGATATTTCCTATTTGGCGTGTGCAAAAAAAATATTAACGGCAACCGATGTGCTTTACCCTCAATTTGCAACTCATAATGCGTATACAGTTGCCGCCATTTTAGAAATGGCGGGACATTATCGAGACTTCGAATTTCAGTGTCTGCAAGGGATGGGAAATTCCCTATATGATCCCATTGTCGCTGATAAAAATTTGAATATTCCGTGTCGCATTTATGCTCCAGTGGGTGAGCATGAGCACTTACTGGCCTATTTAGTGCGGCGATTGTTGGAGAACGGTGCCAACAGTTCTTTTGTGAATCAAATTGGTCAAACGTCTATTTCTTTGGCAGCCATTGTCGAAGATCCCATTAAAAAAATAAGGACATTCGCGAATGTGCGCCACCCCAAAATTCCGCTTCCCAAGGATATGTATTTACCGCACAGAGTAAATTCAAACGGAGTCGATTTTTCCAATGCGACGGAACTGGATCCCTTAATCGACAATATTCAGTCTTTTTGCCCGCATCTCTGGCAACAGCCGATAAACCCAATTGAAGACGTCGCCGAAATCTCGGTTTTGTTGAGTCAGGGACATGCTGCTGCCGGCGAGTGGAATCGACAAACCATCGAAGTGAGAACTGCTTGTTTAGAGCGGATGGCAGAGCTTCTGGAAGAACATAAAAGCGAACTGTTGGCATTATTAATTCGCGAAGCCGGTAAAACGGTTCAAGATGCGGCATCAGAATTAAGAGAAGCCATCGACTACTGCGGTTATTATGCCTATCGTTGCCGCGAAGATTTTACACCGAAACGATTACCGGGTCCCACTGGCGAGAGTAATCAATTGATTTTGCAAGGTCGTGGTCTGATGGTTTGCATCAGTCCTTGGAATTTTCCCTTGGCGATTTTTTTAGGACAGATCCTTGCAGCATTGGCTGCGGGAAATGCTGTCATCGCTAAACCGGCCAATCAAACGCCCAGTATTGCACAAAAAGTTGTTTCTCTGTTACACCAAGCAGGGATCCCGAACACTGTGGTACAACTTTTAATAGCCAGTGGTCATACCGTCAGCGCGCATGTTCTTACCGACGAAAGAGTGCAGGGCGTACTCTTTACGGGTTCAACTGAAATTGCTCGGCAAATCAATCAGCAATTAGCAGTGCGTCAAGGGCCGATTGTTCCTCTCATTGCTGAAACCGGAGGACAAAATGCCATGATCGTCGATTCGACAGCTTTATTAGAACAAGTCGTTGGCGATGTTGTTACCTCGGCGTTTAATAGTGCCGGGCAACGGTGCTCTGCGCTTAGGGTGTTATTTGTCCAAGAGGATATAGCGCCGCGTTTGTTAGCAATGTTAAAAGGCGCAATGGCGGAATTAACGATTGGAGATCCTTTAGACTTGGCTACGGATATTGGTCCAGTGATTGACAGTCTGGCACGAGATCAGTTGGTTCGACACGCCAATCGTTTAGACCGTGATGCTCAATTACTTTATGAATGCCCTTTGCCGAATCCCTTACCGCTGTTGCCAAAAGGGGTATTTTTTGCTCCACGGCTTTATCTCATTGACAATATGGCCCTGTTAACTGAAGAAATCTTTGGTCCTATTTTACCAGTTGTATCCTATAAATCTCAGGAATTAGATAATGTCATTGCCGCGATTACCGAATCTGGGTATGGTTTAACATTAGGGATCCACAGCCGTATTGACGCAACGGTGGAGTATATTCAGCAGAGAGTTCGAGTCGGAAATATTTATGTCAATCGAAACATGATTGGTGCGGTGGTGGGGGTGCAACCCTTTGGAGGGGAAGGTTTGTCAGGCACGGGGCCTAAAGCCGGTGGTCCTTATTTATTGCCCCGCTTGGCGGTTGAACGAACCATCAGTGTTAACACAGCCGCATCGGGTGGTAACGTGACCTTAATGACTTTAAAAGAAGATTAATTCGAAAATTGTTTGGCTTCTTCGCTGTCTGGAAAATTATCTTTCAGGGTGGTTAAAGCGTCTTCGGCTAATTTATTCATTCCTAATTTTCGATAGGAAGTGACTAACGCTGCCAAAGCTTTAGGAATTGCGGGTGTCTGTTCAAAATATTTAATGATATGGTTTGCTCGATTGGCTGCCGAGAGAAAAGCGCCCCGTTTAATATAATATTCAACGACCAATAATTCATGCTGTGCCAACATATTCCGTAAGAAGACCATTCTTTGGCGAGCATCAGGCACATATTGGCTCTTTGGGAAACGTTCGATCAATTCTTTAAACGTCTCGAATGCCTCTTCGGCAGAGGAAGGATCTCTCGCACTTTTATCGAGCGGGAAATAGCGAAAGGTAAAACTATAATTTTGATCGTAATTGACTAAACCTTTTAGGTAGTACGCGTAATCCGATTGAGGATGATGAGGGTTCATTCGAATAAAACGATCGGCTGCGGAAAGGGCTAAGGCTGGCTCGTTGTGTTTATAGTAAGCATTGATGAGCCCCAGCTGAGCTTTATCCGCGTATTCACCATAAGGGAAACGGGCTTCTAAGGCTTCAAAGTCTTTAACGGCTTTGCCATAATTTTCCTTTTGCATGTTTTTTTCTGCTTCAGCAAAAATTTGAGTAGCAGACATTCCTTTGTAGGCATCCTTATTGGAGCTGCACCCGGCCAAAGATAAAATGATTGCAACGATGAGAAGACAGCGAAAACTATTCAAAAGGACCTCATTTGTCATTAAAATCAGAAGTTATACAGTCTAACTCAGGATGAATCTTGTCGCAATTATCTTTCAAGGCGGACATTCAATTTAGTTATTCAAATTATTCTGTTTCACAAGAAAGGCTTGCTTGAGAAGCCTGGGTAATGTAAGCTGGTTTTCGTACTATGAGTAACATCAATCAAACAATTTCTTTAACTTCTGAGATTTCAGAGGAAACGGTAGGGAAGAGGCTTGATCAAGCCTTGGCTTTGGTGTTTCCGCAACATTCCCGTTCTCGCTTAAAAGAATGGATCGAAAAGCATCAAGTGACGGTTAATGGGGATTTTCGTCGGCCTCGAGACAAGGTTTTCTTGGGGGATCGCATCAGCATCGAAGCTGAAATTGAAACCGTCTCCGATTGGCAGGCGGAACCCATCCCACTCAATATTATTTATGAAGATGAACACCTGCTGATCCTCAACAAACCTGACAATTGGGTGGTTCACCCCGCCATTGGCAATTGGGCAGGGACGGTGGTCAATGCCTTATTGCATCATGATCCGAGGCTCCAGCAGATTCCACGAGCGGGCATTGTCCATCGTCTGGACAAAGATACGACGGGTCTGATGATGGTTGCCAAGTCCTTGGTGGCACAAACTCGGCTGGTTGCTGAATTACAGGCGAGGACTGTCAAACGAACCTATGAAGCAGTGGTGGGTGGGATCTTGGTGTCTGGTGGGACCGTTGAAGCTCCCATTGGGCGACATCCCCACGAAAGAGTAAAAATGGCGGTAGTGGAGATGGGTAAACCTGCAGTGACTCATTATCGAGTGTTGGAAAAATTTGCTGCACATACTCGGTTACGCTTGGAGTTAGAGACGGGTCGCACGCATCAAATTCGAGTTCATATGGCCCATATTCGTCACCCCATTGTGGGTGATAAAACGTATGGGGGTCGTTTCCGGTTGCCGCCGAACACCAGTGAACAGTTGCAGCACGCTTTAAGGACGTTTCCCAGGCAGGCATTACACGCAAAAGGTCTTTGTCTTACACATCCTGTGACCGAAGAAGAAATGAATTGGGAAATTCCGCTCCCAGCAGATATAGAATTATTGTTAACGCACCTTCGCACGTCTGCATAAATTGACGGTCAGTGCGAGTTCATCATAAAATGTGTCACGCACAGGTGGACAGAGGGTGGAGTACCATGAACCGTTTTTCTTGGATTAAATGTGGGCTTTTGGTTTGGCTGCCGATGGCAGCAGGCCTCTGCAATGCAGTATTACCGGCTAAAACAATTGGGGTTAGCCAAATTGTTGAACACCCGGCTTTGGATGCGGTTCGCCAAGGCATGTTAGATTCCCTTAAAGAGGAAGGGTATGTGGTGGGTGATAACCTAACGGTTGTCTACGAAAACGCGCAAGGCAACATGGTCACAGCGACTCAAATAGCCACCAAGTTATTAAGTTCACCTTTAAATCTCATTGTTGGGATCTCGACACCTTCTGCCCAAACGATTTTTTATACCGCAAAACGCATGGATAAACGGATTCCGATTGTGTTTACTGCCGTGAGCGATCCCAGTGCTGCAAAATTAGAACCTGGAGAATCTCATTATCCCATTACGGGAGTCACTGATGCACCAGACGTAAAAGCTGTATTAACATTAATGCAAACCATGCTCCCACGGTTTAAAACAATTGGATTTATCTATAATTCCTCAGAACCCAATTCTGTTTCAACCATTAATCAATTTAAAGCATTGCTCAAAGATTCTAATATTACTGTTCGTGAAGCGATGGTTAATAAAACCGCGGATGTTGCACAAGCCATGCACAGTTTAGTTGGCAAAGTGGATGCTTTGTATTTCCCACAAGATAATACGGTGGTATCGGCGATTGAGTCGGTCATTAACATTGCGGAATCCCCAAACCGAAGATCGGCTGCTTTACCCTTGTTTTGCAGCGACCCTTTATTGGTCAAACGGGGGGTGTTAGCAGCTGTTGGTTACGATTATGTTGAAGTCGGCCTTGAAAGTGGTCTTGTCGTTGCTAAGTTATTAAAGGGTGAGGATGTCAAAGATATTCCCGTGCATCATCCCCCAAGACTCAAAACCATCGTTAATTTCCCCTTGGCGCGAAGACTGGGTTTGACGATCCCCAAAGAAGCTACTCCCTCTTGACAGGGGGGGTAATGGCACTTAGAATTGCCCTATGAAGATCAAAACTCACGTTGCCACAAGATTATTCCTGTCACTTTGGTGCCGCTGGCGCACCCAAACTGTTTAATTCAATTTAAAAAAACCGTTACTTTTATAAACCTGATCAGAGGATTTTTGTCATGAAAACAAAATTCTTAGTCATTATTTGTTTTTTGTTGATTGCTGTTGGAATAATCAATAGCGTGAAGTTAAAGTCACCCGCTCGTAAATTGATCCAAATCGGAATACTGGTACCAATGGAACATACTGCGTTACGGGAAATTGTGGCTGGATTTAAGCACACTGTAGAAAAAGAGTTCCCTGATGCTGTGTCTTTCAATGTGCAAAATGCACAAGGAGATCTAAAGCTTCAGCGGAGCATTATTGAAATGTTTATTGGGCAGAAGATGGATTTAATTGTTCCCATTGGCACTAATGCAACGCAAATGACTTTATCATTGGTGAAAAAACAGCCGATTGTCAGTTTAGCAGCAACACTTTCGGAAGCGGAACGAAAAAAACGAGACCCTATTAATGTCACCGGGATATTGGATGAGATTGGTGGGCAGCGGAAGTTAGATTTTCTTCGTGACATTTTTTCAGAGCTCAAAAACCTGACGCTCATTGTGCACAGTGGCAATGAAAAAAATTTTCAAGAAGTCGAGGAATTGCGGGCTTCGGGAGAAAAAATGGGTATTACGATTCAAACCATCCAGATCCAAAATTTGCCTGAGTTGGAAATGGCTGCGAGAAGCATTTCGTCGGAGGCAAACGCTTTAATGATACTAAAAGATCATCTGCTGGCCAGTGGGATCCGTTTGTTGGTTCCCATTGCGGATAAGCTGCAAATTCCCTTAATTGCGTCTGATGAAGGGTCCGTGATTAACGGCGCTGCTTTGGCTTTAGGGGTTCGTGAACGTGCTATTGGTGAAGAAGGCGGTCGTTTGGCGGTTAAAGTGCTCATGGGACACAAAATGACTGATCTTCCCTTACAACAAATGAAAGAGTTGACGGTCTTTTACAATGCCTCGGCCTGTGGTCAACAGCGGATCGATTTGCAATCGCTAGAACGGACTGCGGCCAAACAGGCTTATCCCTTGTTGAAAATGGACAATTAAAAATAAAAGGGATTAAACTGAACATTCCCTTCTCTGCTTGAGAGGGGGATATTAGAGTGACTGGGAAGAGGGTGTTTTTCAATGAAAGTTAGTGAACTTTGGTTAAGAACTTTAGTCAATCCCCCATTATCTGTGACTGAAATAGCCGATCAATTAACCAATGCGGGTATTGAAGTCGACAGTCTTGAATTCATCGGGGCAAAGGCAGACCAAGGGATCTGGACGTTTAAAATTCCGCCGAATCGGGGGGACTGTCTCAGCATGGAAGGCATAGCCAGAGAAGTTGCTTTGCTGAACAATATGGCTTATCAGACGAAGCCTATCGTGGCAGTTCAATCAACTATCGATGAGTCGATTTCCGTTCACATTGAAAAGCCAGAGTTATGTCCTCGTTATTTGGCTTGCGTTGTTAAGAATATTAATCCGACTGTGCCAACGCCCGTTGGGATTAAAGATCGACTTGAAATGGCGGGATTAAGAAGCGTCTCCTTATTGGTAGACATCCTGAATTATGTGATGTTGGAATTGGGGCAACCATTACACGCCTTTGATTTAGCAAAACTGGGATCTGAAATTAAAGTTCGCAGCGCGATCGCAGGTGAACATTTGACGCTGCTCGATGGTCAAAAGATTGAACTGATACCAGAGACTCTTGTGATTGCAGACAACCATGGTGTTTTAGCGTTAGCCGGTGTCATGGGAGGATTGCACTCAGCGGTGAGTGAAACAACCCACTCTATTTTAATCGAAAGTGCTTATTTTAATCCCATCGCGGTTCGTTTGGCTGCAAAGCACTATGGGATTAGAACAGATTCTTCTTTTCGTTTTGAAAGAGGCATCGATCCATTCATTCAAAAATTGGCCATCGATCGCGCCGTTCAATTAATCCTTGAAACAGCCGGGGGACAGGTTGGGACAGTTCAGGAATATCAATCCGCAAACTTTATGCCCAAATGTCCATCGGTTATTTTAAAGAAAGCCAGGATCCAGCAATTACTGGGCATTGTGATCCCCGAAGAGACGATTCTCAGGATTTTTCAGCTTGGCAATATGCAGGTGCAAAAAGAAGGGGATAGTTTTAAAGTCTCTCCGCCCAGTTATCGCCAGGATATCGCATTGGATGTTGATTTAATTGAAGAGATCATTCGGGTTTATGGTTTACAGCACTGCCAAGGAGAACCGTTAAGTGGGTCTTTAGCCTTTGGACGGATGTTTGATGCAACGCCGTTTGATTTACGGGCCAAACAGTTATTAGCCGATCGGGGGTATTCAGAAGCCATTACCTATAGCTTTACTGATCCAAAGTGGTTAGAACACTTTCACTTTCAGGAAAAACCCTTAGCATTGTCTAATCCAATTACTGTTGAGATGGCAGTGATGCGAACCAGTTTATGGCCTGGGTTATTACAAGCGGTGCAATACAACCAGCGTCGTCAATCGGCGCGAGTGAGATTATTTGAAATTGGCGTTTGCTTTAAAGAGTTCGATGGATCATTTGTGGAAAAGTCTTATCTCAGTGGCGTTGTTGCTGGAACCTTACAGCCAGAGCAGTGGGGAGTGGTCAAGACGCAACATGATTTTTATGATCTCAAAGGAGATTTAGAAGCGATATTAGGCCTTATTCCCGGGGCGACATTTACTTTTGCCAAGGGGGAGCATGCAGCACTCCACCCCAGTCAAACAGCAAAAATTCTAATGAATCAGCAAACCGTAGGGGTTATTGGCAGTTTGCACCCCCAATTGTTGAAGTCCTTAGATTTAGAGGGGCCGCTGTCTTTATTCGAGATAGATTTAGAGCGTGTTCAGATCCCGACGAAGGTTGTATTCCAATCGTTGTCGAAATTTCCTGCGATTCGGCGAGATTTGGCGGTTCTGATTGAACAAACAGTATGGGTGAGTGATTTAAAAGCGGCAATTTATGAGTCAGTTGGACAGTTGTTGGAGGAGCTGATTATTTTTGACGTTTATCAAGGCAAAGGCATTGATCCTACTAAAAAAAGTATTGCCATTGGCTTGATTTTGCGCCATTCATCGCGCACGCTTGTAGAAGACGAGGTAAGTGGTATTATACAGAGAGTCGTTGCGATGTTATCGAGTCGATTTGGTGCAATCTTGAGGGAGTGAGAAATGACGCTCACGAAGGCTGAAATTGCAGAAGACTTACAGAAAAAATTGGCACTAACAAAGTTAGTTTCCAAAGATATTGTTGATCAGGTGTTTGAAGAGATTCGTTATCACTTAGAAGAAGGTGAACCTGTTCGGATTTCAGGGTTTGGGAATTTTGAGTTACGCGATAAACAGGCTCGCCCTGGCCGTAATCCGAAGACCGGTGAGCCAAAAATCATTAAAGCAAGACGTGTGGTGACCTTTAAAGCGGGCCAAAAGTTGAAAGCCAAAGTACAAGAAAATCAAGGTAAAGCGCAGAAAAATCCTCCAGAAGACTAAATGATTTCCAAATAGATCTGCAAATGTTATGATTCATGCCTTCGGGGCGTAGCGCAGCCTGGTAGCGCACATGCATGGGGTGTATGTGGTCGGAGGTTCAAATCCTCTCGCCCCGACCAATGGTTCTCTTATTAACATACAAGCAACAACAATAGATTTAGATAAGGTTATGAAGAAAATATTTGCAGGAAAATCGATATCTCATCTCGCAATTACCATGTGTGTTTTGGGCGCGGTTTTTTATTGTTATGAGTATTATCTCCGCGTTGCTCCCAGTGTCATGAGTGCAGAATTAAAAGAAGTGTTTGGATTGGGAGAAGCATCTTTTGGTTATTTAGCCGCTTGTTATTATTACGCTTATACCCCGATGCAAATTCCCGTCGGGATCATGATGGATCGCTTTGGGCCGCGCCGAATTCTAACCTTTGCTTGTTTCTTATGTGCCTTTGGAACCTATTTATTTGCGTCAACGGTTGAAATAACACTGGCGCAAGTTGGGCGATTTTTGGTGGGTTTTGGTTCGGCATTTGCTTATGTTGGTGTCCTTAAAATTTCCAGTATTTGGCTTCCCTCGAAATACTTTGCGATGATGGCAGGACTTTGTACCGCCATGGGCATGTTAGGTGCGATTGGCGGTGAAGTATCGATGACATATCTCGTTGAAATGGTGGGATGGCGAGAGACGTTGAACTATTCCGTTGTCGTTGGATTGATATTAACCCTATTGTTGTGGTTGGTGTTAAGAGATGGCACTCAACACTCACAGGATTCCCAGACTGAATCGTTGTCAGAAGTCGTTCATCATCAGTTTAATGGGATCAAAGAGATGATCTACAGTTCACAAATGTGGATCAGTGGTTTGATTGGGTGTTTAACCTTTTTACCTATCACTGGATTTGCTGAAATATGGGCAGTGAGTTTTTTACAATCAACGGGCATGTCTAAGGATCAAGCGGCGTTCGGATCTTCGATGGTGTTTCTAGGCTTTGCCATTGGCGGCCCAATTTGGGGGATTATTTCAGATCTGATCCAAAGCCGTCGCATTCCACTGATATTGGGATCGTTTATTTCCGCGGGACTCATGGCATTGTTAGTATTTTTCCCCAGTGATTCGATTGCTTGGATGTATACTTTGCTATTCTTTTCTGCCTTCTTTGCGAGTGTCGAAATTATTATTTTTGCCGTTAGTAATGATTTGTCTCGTCCATCGGTTAATGGAACCGCAGTTTCTTTCATCAATATGTTTACGATGATAGGGGGGGCATTAATTCCTCCCATCATTGGTGAAATATTAGACAGTTCAATACAGCTGGTTGATAATATGCCGGTGTTAACGGCAGCAGATTATTCACAAGCATTAGCTGTGATCCCGGTTGGACTGTTGCTCTCTGGAATTCTCAGCATTTTCTTAAGGGAATCGTATCGTAAAAAGAGTATCTTTGGATGAGAGGGAAAGCAGGATTTCGTTTGGCAGCACGTGCGCTCATTATTCAAGAAAACCGTCTCTTATTTGTCAGCAATGACGGAGACTATTGGTATTTACCCGGTGGACGCATTGAAGGCAATGAGAACTTAACAGAATGTGTCGAAAGAGAAGTCTATGAAGAAACTGGATTGCAGGTTAAAACCGGCAAGTTGTTGCACGTCTTAGAATGTTTTGACTTAAAAGACGAACTTCATAAAATCAATTTTTATTTTCAAACGACCCTGGTTCAAGGCAATCTTTCTGAAGATTGGCGTGATCAAGGAGACGGATTAGTCCAATTTAGGCGGTATTTTAGTCTGCCTGAAATTGAAAAAAATTCGGCCATTTTACCGAGATTTTTGGCTTTAGGCGATTGGTGTGCACCGCATCCTGAGTTGAGTAACGTCTATCAAGGCTGTGTCACCATGCGCGGGTTTGAGATGATCGAGAGAGATTGTGTTGAAACACCTGTCTAAGTAATGTTGGGTTGAGCTTTGACTCGAAGGCATCATTAACCCTCACCCGGCGGGCTACCGCGCCACCCTCTCCTAAAATTTGGAGAGGGGCATAATAGATGGCATGTAGAGGCCAATTTGCTCATTTCTACGAACCATTTTTTTTAAATGCAATAATAGTGTATAAAATATAAATCACATTGCGTATGGGATTCAAGATATAAATCTTCGGAGTACCGGTAAATTTTAGTGATTGAATCCTTTTTCCAATTTTGAAAGTCGCATTATGTTTGACCCCTCGGATATGCTGATTGCGGGAACATACAATTATCATTTGTTTCTGAATGAATCAACTTGTATTGTCGCCAGTAGGCCAAAGTTAATCAATTGATTTTTGAAGTGGAAATTTCGCAGAAAAAAAGGCGATATCAGTGATTAATCAAGCCTTTAGAGTGCTTGCCAGTGAGGGGCGTTTGGGTGTATTCTCGAGGCAAGTATTATGTTGATAGGAGAACTCTGATGGCACTCGATAAAGCTCAAATCGAAGCATTGTTACAAAGAGCAGAAGTAGCAGGAACCAAAAATTTTGTGGTAAATGCCTTGGGATCGGAAGCTGATATTAGAAGAAGAAGAGCTCAAGAATTAGAGTGGCTCATCGGAGAAACTCGGAAAGCCATTAGCCAAGCAGACTCTGATCCTGCCGTATTGAAACAAGGGGTATTAGATAAATTACAAACAGATTTAGATTTGGTTAAATCACTGAATGGCGCGCTGGTGTCCTATCGCAACGTTTATAAGCCCGATTTTGTATACTCTGCCCAGGAATGCACTTACCCCCTCAAATCGAACAAAATGGCATTGGCTATTGAAGGGGCAATACAGTTTGTCCAATCGCATTTTGAAGAACTATTCGATAAGGGACAAGTCCCAACCGGTTACACTTACAGTGGGCTCGAACCCTGGCAAGTAACTGCTTTAGGTCCAAACCCAAGCACGATTTATGGTAATTCTAAAAGTACTTTTCTACAAACCGCTGCATTAACGACTTTATTAGTCGTGACGGGAAAACATCGATTACAAGACGCTCGTTTTGGAGCATTTCAGGATGCAAATTGGATAGATCGATCCGTGATGGCACATCCGACAACGTTGCCTGAGGCCATTCATCTCCCGACCTTAGATGCTCGTTTTGATCGATTTACTTATGCGTTTGGGGATCCTGCAAATCCCCGTGCCTTTGCGTTTGTACACAGTGGTTTTGCGTTTGGTGGCCAGCGTCCTGAAGGGAATTGGTATCCTCAAGGAAAAATCGGTGGGCCCGAAGATGGATCTTCATGGCTCCGAAATATTACCGAATCTGCATGTCCTTTTACTACGGCCGACGCATTGTTTTATCATCGTTGGAAATTGCAACAAGGTTTTGTCAGTCCAGACTGGTTAGAGAAAGCGCCCGAACCCAAAGCACTAGAGGCCATCGCAACACCTGTTGTCATTCGTGATCCACAGAGAGACATTAAACCGGGCATGATGTATGTTTTTCGGGATTTTGATCTCAGTGCTGATCCTCAAATGGATAAAACACTTGGAAAGTCTGGAAATTCTGGCATTGTTTTAGATTTCGTGAGTAATGGACCGGATAGTTCCATTCTGGGTCTTGGGTGTAACCGTGATATGCCGGATATCGAAGGCATTGGTACTCAGTCAGTGGCTTATGCTAAGCCAGAGCGAACCATGATGCTATTCAGTGTCACAGGAAATGCTGCCAGCAGGGCACAAGGATCAACTTCTCTTTGGTTGGGCGAGGAGTTTGCCGGAGACAAAGCGGTTTATCAAAGGCCTAAAATAAAGTAAACCGAGGTAAGTGGAGCTTCATTTGAAAAACATACTGTCTATTTTTACCGAACGCCGCATTGCTGTGACATTAATGCTCGGTTTTTCTTCAGGTTTGCCATTAGCACTTTCTGGCGGGACATTACAAGCTTGGTTTGCCAAGAGTAATGTTTCACTGAAGGAAATTGGTTTTGTTGGATTAGCGGCGTTACCCTATACCTTTAAATTTGTGTGGGCACCTTTGATGGATCGTTGGGTACCTCCGTTCTTAGGGCGAAGGAGAGGTTGGATTTTAATTTGCCAATTTCTGTTGTGTGCAGCATTAGGCAGTATGGTGCTATTTACCCCAGATACACACCCTAAAGCATTATTCTTTTTGGCCTGCTTGGTCGCGTTCTTTTCGGCTTCACAAGACATCGTCATCGATGCGTATCGAACTGATGTATTACATGCCAACGAACGTCCCATGGGAGCTGCCATGGCCATTAATGGCTATCGAATAGCCATGTTGGTTTCGGGTGGGATGGCATTGGTAATTGCCGATGTTTGGGGTTGGTCTGCGGCCTATTTAAGCATGGTAGCAATCATGGGACTCGGAACGATTGCAACGTTTTTGGGGCCTAATCCTGAAGTTGAAATTGTCCCGCCAAGACGGATCTGGGATTGTACCGTGTTGCCCTTTTTAGACTTTATGAAGCGTCCACAAGCGTGGTGGATTTTATTGTTTATTGTTTTTTATAAACTGGGGGATGCGTTTGCCGGTGCTTTAAGTCAAACTTTTTTAATACGCGAAATTCAGATGACACTTTCTGAAATTGGTGTAATGGCAAAATTTTCAGGATTCTTTGGAACCATTTTTGGAACAACTGCGGGTGCGGTTTTAGTGGTGAGATGGGGTTGGTTTCGAGCTTTGCTGGTCTTTGGGGTATTACAGGCGTTGTCAAATTTGGTTTATATGATTTTATTATGGACCGGTCCCAATTATTTGGTTGCAGCAACTGCAATATTTGTTGAAAATTTTTGCGGTGGAATGGGAGCTGCGGCATTTACAGGCTTGATCATGGGTCTTTGTAATATTCGGTTTAGTGCCTTTCAATACGCCTTACTGTCCTCTTTAAGTGCAGTAGGACGTGTGATTGTTGGGCCGATGGCAGGTGTCATTGCACACGAATATGGCTGGACAGCCTATTTTATCGCTTCGTTGGTCCTTTCTGTGCCGGGATTAGTATTACTCATTATATTAAAAGGGGGTCTAGAGGCAATGACTCGAAGTATGTTGGTGAGTGCTTCAGAAGAAGATTTGGTTCCCGTGACAACTTAAATCGGAGTTGCCATGTCATTCCAAGGCGGGATTCGTAAATTAAAAAGTGTTTTGAAGGATCCTGTCCATTATTTTTTACCGATTGGAGAGAGGGAAGTCTTTCTCAATGATTATTTAGGCAAGACTTTCAGTGCTCGATTAACCGGTGAAATTCGCTGTCTAAACTGCGATCGTTTAACCAAAAAGAGTTACAGCCAAGGATATTGCTTTCCCTGTTCACAAAATTTGGCCCGTTGTGATTTATGTATTGTACGACCCGAAAAATGTCATTACCATTTAGGCACCTGTCGGGAGCCGGAATGGGGAAAAGCTCATTGTTTTATTCCACACCTCGTTTATTTGGCCAATACTTCGGGCTTAAAAGTTGGGATCATGCGTGAAACCCAAGCTCCGACTCGTTGGATAGATCAAGGAGCAGTTCAAGCTTTACCGATATTTCGCGTGATGAATCGCTATCAGTCTGGGTTAATAGAAGTTGAATTGAAAAAGCAAGTAAATGATAGAACCGATTGGCGAAAAATGCTAATAGGGAAGGGCGAACCACGAATTCTCGCACAAGATCGAGCCGCCTTATTAGAAAATACCGATTTAAATCTTGCAAACACAGAAGTACTATTGGATGCGGAGATGGTCCAAATCCAATATCCTGTCTTAGAATATCCAATTAAAGTAAAATCTCTCGCTCTTGAAAATCACGAAATGAGTGGTACTTTGTTAGGGATCAAGGGACAATATTTAATTTTTGACACGGGGGTTATCAATATCCGTAATCTCAGTGGCTATCATCTGGCTCTCGGATGAGCCCTTATTGAGCTGGTGGAGCGCTCGAGGGACAGCTGAAGAGTAATGTAATGGTTCCATCTTCTGCAACTTTTTCCAGTTTGACCGGAAAACCCCATAGACGATAGAGATGTCGTACCACTTCTTCGGTGTCTTGTCCCAATGTACGATGGTAGGATTCAGTGTAACGGAGCGTGAGAGAGCGATCTTGGCGTCGATTAACATTATACACTTGAATGTTGGGATCTATATTGCTGAGATCATATTGCCGAGCTAGGGTTTCTCGAATATGTTGATACCCCGCATCATTATGAATGGCCGATATTTCGAGTTCGCCAACTTCGTCATTATCCAAAATAGAAAATAGCTTTAGATCTCGAATGACTTTGGGAGAGAGAAATTGGGCAATAAAGCTTTCGTCTTTAAAATTTCGCATCGCGAAATCCAAGGTTTTGACCCAGTTAGTATTGGCAAAATCTGGGAACCAATGTTTATCTTCTTCTGTTGGATTTTCAGCGATCCTTCTTAAATCTTGAAAAATGCTAAATCCTAAAGTATAGGGGTTTAGCCCATAATAATGAGGATTATCGAATCCGGGTTGAAAAATGACATTGGTATGATTATGGATGAACTCCACCATAAATGATTCGTTTACGAGTTTATTTTTGAAGAGATCATTTAAGAGAGTATAATGCCAAAAAGTCGCCCATCCCTCATTCATGACTTTTGTTTGTCGTTGGGGATAAAAATATTGGGCAATTTTTCGGACAATTCGAATGACTTCTCGTTGCCAGGGCTCCAATAAGGGGGCGTTTTTTTCAATGAAATATAAGATGTTTTCTTCAGGATCTTCCGGAAAATTTTTATCGTGGTTGGTTGAATTTTTTTTAGACTTTGGCAAAGTTCTCCAGATCGAATTAACTTGTGATTGCTGATATTCTTCACGTTCTGATTGACGTAGCTTTTCTTCTTGCAACGAGAGTCTTGGGGAGCGGCGATATCGATCAACTCCGTAATTCATGAGTGCATGTGCCGCGTCTAATAGTTCTTCTACGGCATCAATTCCGTAACGCTCTTCACAGGTTGCAATATATTTTTGGGCAAAAACAAGATAGTCAATAATTGAGTCTGCACTGGTCCATGCCTGAAACAGGTAGTTGTTTTTAAAAAAAGAATTATGACCAATGGCAGCGTGGGCAAGCACCAGTACTTGCATGGCTAAAGTATTTTCTTCTAACAAGGACACAATACAAGGGTTAGAATTAATGACAATTTCATAGGCAAGACCCATGTGTCCTCTTTTGTAGCTTTTTTCAATATTGACAAATTGTTTGCCAAATGACCAGTGGTTGTAGGAAAGCGGCATTCCAACGGAAGCATGAGCATCCATCATCTGTTCGGCAGAGATAATATCGATTTGAGTGCGATAGGTACTCAGTTGGTATTCTTCTGCAAGCTTGGTCAGTTCCTTTTCATATTTTTTCAGGAGATCAATGGTCCATTCAGATGAAGTGGAAACCACTTTGTTTTTCATGTTACCCACCTCGATAGAGAGGGTACAGCGGGATGTTGGCGTTTAAAGAGTTCTCTAAAAACAGGGTAAATATCTTTAGATTGTCTGATATGCTCCATTTGGAAATTGTTCGAAGTCTTTTTAACCGATTGGTATACTTCCCACAGACTTTGATGGTGTCTTGGCATAATCTCTACATAGGCAAAATATTGTACAAAAGGCATTATTTCTCGCATTAAAATATCACGGCATCGGGGTGAATCATTGTTCCAATTATCCCCATCGGAGGCCTGTGCACCGTAAATGTTCCAATCGGCGGTAGCATATCGATGTGTCATAATATCTCTCATCAGTTCTAATGCGCTGGAAACCACCGTGCCGCCTGTTTCACGGGAGTAAAAGAATTCTTGTTCATTGACTTCTTTGGCAGAGGTGTGGTGTCGGATAAAAACGAGTTCAATCGTTTCGTAATTTCGTTTCAGAAATAAATAGAGTAGAATAAAAAATCTTTTGGCAATGTCCTTTTTGGCCTCATCCATTGACCCGGAAACATCCATTAAGCAAAACATTACTGCTTGTGTGGTGGGCTGGGGGATTCTTACACGATTGTTGTAGCGAAGATCAAAAGGATCAATAAAAGGGATTTTTTTAAGACGGTTCTTGAGACGAATTATTTTGCTGGTGATTTCTTGTGCTTTATTAGGGTCGCTTTTTTTTTGTCCTGACCATTCTTCCAGTTCTTTTTCTAATTGTTCAATGTGGCGTTTAATGGAACTTTGAGTTGCAAGTCTTCTTCCTGTCGAACCTCGTAATGTTCTAATAATATTAATATTTGCTGGAACCCCTTGAGCACTATATCCTGACCGCACCCATTTTTGGGTATTAATTTTTTGCATTTGGGTCTTAACCAGATTAGGGAGTTCTAAATCATCAAAAAATAATTCTAAGAATTCATTACTAGATATACTAAAGGTAAAATCGTCTTCTCCTTCTCCGGCGTTACTGGCAGAGCTATCGGAGCCGCTAAGATCTTTTGGTGGACGTTGTATTTTATCCCCAGCAACAAAATGATGATTCCCGGGTAAAATAATTTCTTTCTTCCCACCTGATCCATAATGTAAGTTTGGTTCTTTAGTATCTTTAATGGGGATAGTAATCTTTTCCCCATTTTCAATGTCAGTGATCTTGCGGCCGCTAATTGCATTTGAAACGGCTTTTTTTATTTCATTTTTAAAACGTCTTATAAAGCGTTGGCGATTAACCGCACTTTTGTGGTGACTTTGTGGCCTTCTGTCGATAAAGCGAGCCATTTTTAGGAAGATTTCCGGACACGTAAATACCAATCACAGAGCAGTCGGACTTGTTTAGGGGTGTAACCTTTTTCTACCATCCGATTAATGAACTCTTCATGCTTTTTACGATCTTCATTAGAGGCTTTGGCATTAAAAGAGATAACTGGTAATAGATTTTCGGTATTGGAAAACATTTTTTTCTCAATAACTACGCGCAGTTTTTCGTAGCTGGTCCAAGAGGGGTTTTTTCCTTTGTTATTGGCTCTTGCTCGCAAGACAAAGTTAACAATTTCATTGCGAAAATCTTTTGGATTGCTAATTCCAGCTGGCTTTTCAATTTTTTCCAATTCTTCATTTAACATTTTCCTGTCAAGGCTTTCACCTGTGTCTGGATCACGATATTCTTGATCTTGGATCCAAAAATCCGCATAGGTTACATAGCGATCAAAGATATTTTGCCCATATTCTGAATAGGATTCAAGATATGCCGTTTGAATTTCTTTACCAATAAATTCCACGTACCGTTGTGTTAAGTATTCTTTAATATAGGAAAGATATTTTCCATGTAATTCTTGAGGAAACTGTTCTTGTTCTATTTGTTGTTCTAATACATAAAGGAGGTGGACAGGGTTTGCTGCTATTTCGGTAATGTCGAAGTTAAATACTTTAGAGAGGATCTTAAAGGCAAAGCGTGTGGATAGCCCATTCATTCCCTCATCCACTCCGGCAAAGTCTCTATATTCTTGGTATGACTTTGCTTTAGGATCAGTATCTTTAAGGTTTTCACCATCATAGACGCGCATTTTGGAATAGATGCTGGAATTTTCAGGTTCTTTTAGCCGTGACAATACTGAAAATTGTGCCATGGTTTCTAATGTCCCTGGGGCACAAGGAGCGTTTCTTAAGGAACTGTTGTAAAGTAATTTATGATATATTTTCATTTCTTCTGTTACACGTAAGCAGTATGGTACTTTGATGATATAGACTCGATCCAAAAATGCTTCGTTATGTCGATTATTTTTAAATGAGAGCCACTCCGCTTCGTTAGAATGGGCTAATATAACACCCTCGAATGGAAGGGATGAGATGCCTTCCGTGCCATTGTAGTTTCCTTCTTGTGTGGCAGTCAGAAGAGGATGTAAGACTTTAATAGGGGCTTTAAACATTTCAACAAATTCGAGTAAACCACGATTAGCTTTACAGAGGCCACCGGAATAGCTGTAGGCATCGGGATCATTTTGTGAAAAATCTTCTAGTTTCCTAATATCGACTTTGCCAACCAAAGATGAGATGTCTTGATTATTTTCGTCACCTGGTTCTGTTTTTGCAATGGCAATTTGAGATAATATCGAAGGATATAATTTAACCACTCGAAATTGAGTAATATCTCCTTTGAATTCATGCAGGCGTTTCACCGCCCATGGTGATAGTACAGAGCCTAAATAACGGGCTGGTATCCCATATTGTTCCGTTAACTCTGCACCGTCTTTGGCGCGATCAAAAAGGCCTAAAGGAGATTCTGCGACGGGTGAGCCCTTAATGGCATAAAAGGGGACTTTTTCCATGAGTGATTTTAACTTATCGGCCAATGAAGATTTGCCGCCACCCACAGGACCCAAAAGGTATAAAATTTGCTTTCTTTCTTCTAAGCCTTGGCCAGAATGTTTTAAAAAAGCCACAATTTGTTCTATGCATTCGTCCATGCCGTAAAATTCTTCAAAGGCCTTATACCGTTTCATGATTTTATTTGAGAAAAGGCGGCTAAGGCGAGGATCGTGCCGGGTGTCGATCAGTTCAGGTTCACCAATGGCCATTAATAGGCGTTCGGCCGCTGAGGCATAGGCGGTTTTGTCTTTTTGGCAAATTTCCAAATATTCTTTTATAGAATATTCTTCAAATTTATCATGATCATAGCGCGCTTTTACGTTGTCTAAGATGTTCATGGATGCTTTCCTATTTGCGCGAACCTAAGATTATTCCTTAAATGTAGTATAGTGCATGACTAAATTGTTTGGTCGTGCGGGGAAGTATGACCCATTTTAAATCTTATGATATAGGCAAGTCATGAAAATGCGGAAAAGAAGCCAGGGATTTACGCTTATTGAGGTGCTGATTGCCATACTGATCATTTCCATTGGCGCCTTAGGTTTTACCAAAAGCCAATTTTCGGCTTTACAAACTGCTTCGGATGCAGCACTTAGAACAACCGCGACAGTCATGGTGGAAGATATGGTTGCCAGAATTGAAGCCAATGCGGGTGACTCATTACAAGGGCTAAACAGTGGCTACCAGACCGGTCCTGCAACGTTAAATACGGATTGTTTAAGCTCTACGGGGACATTTTGTCAGGGTAATGCCATGGCATTACATGATTTGGCAGATTGGAATAATCTAATTGCAAATTATTTCCCTGCCGATAGCGGGGCAATTGGGATAGTGTGCTTAGATCAAAATCCTGGAAATGCTGCCAATGCATGCAGCCCACCCAGCGCTAATCCAAACCCCATTGTGTTTACAGTCAAGATATTATGGAATAGTTGGCAAAATCGTGGGACTTCGATTTATGATCAAAGTGTTGTTGCAACTGTTGAGCCCCCTTTACAAAGATGAAAAACACATTAAAAAGACATTATCAGCTTAATTGTCAAAAGGGCGTGACCTTATTGTCTTTGATGGTTGGGATTGCAGTGAGTGCGATTCTATTACTCATGATTGCCGAACTGACCTCTATTTCCAAGCAAAATTATTTACAAGCGCAAAATATCATTGAACTGAATGAAAATGGCCGAGATGCAATTGAGTTTTTAAAAAAATACGTTGCAATGGGAGGTTTTGGGGTGACTCCTCCTGTTCCACCCGGCAATGTTCAATTAAACAGTTCTGGACGTACGCCAGCATTGCCTCCGGCAGGCACTTTTGCAGCTCTACCAGATTGGACTTACATTGGTTATTACGGAGATCCCGTTCCCCAATTTACCCAAGTGGTGGCGGCGGCTGATTCCATTCCAGAGAGCTGTGCGAGTACCATGGATACAAGTTATTCCAGTTTGCAGTTTTTTTATCTCCAATCTTGTGGGCAATGCAATTCACCTGATTCTACTGGTGCCGCATTTGATAAATCGCAACTGACGAACAACCCAAACGATAATACCGCCACCTGTTGCCAACCCTCTTCTTCAAATTGTCAAAGTGATTCAAATTATTGTAGTGTTCCAAATTATAATTGTGGTGGTTTAAGCCAAGGTGCGGTTTACCAAAAATTAAAACAACCAATTTGCGTTGGGATCACGTGTGCAGGTGCTAATCCTAGCGTAAACCCAAGCGGGGATGTATTGACAGTTTATTTTTCAAACCCTGGTCCTTCTAATATAACGACTATGATGGGCACTACTGTTGGACCAAATGCAGTGGAACCGCCTCCTCAATTATCATCTTATACCTTTCAAGTAGATACAGGAAGTTCTACTCTGCAAGCCATAGATTCCACAACTGGGACAACTGCTTATAACATTGCTAACAATATCGAATATATGGCAGTGTTGGTTGGAGAAAGTGATTTATCTTCTACTTTGGTGGGAAATTATTCAGCCCCGCAGGTAAACCGATATGTCCAATATGGAACGAGCAATCTTTATCCCTATCGTATCATTGCTGTTAGAGTGGGAATTGTAGCCCGAACCAGCGAACCAATACTGTCTGCAGTTCCCTCGACAACCAATATCACAGTCATGCTTGGCAATGATGGAAATCCGATTATTTATACGGCTCCAGCCGATCAATATTTACGTAAAGTTTATACCACGACGATTTTTTTAAATAGCTATACATTGCCGCAATATTTGCCGCATTGCGTTAATGTGAGTGGAAGTTATTATTTAAAAGGCGGCGGTATTCCGTTCGCAACGACCTGGACAGCCAATGACGAGTGTTGCGGTGGTCCTCCTTGTACGGCAACGGATTTCGATACTTGTGAGGCTAATCGAATGCTAGGAGGGTGTGATCTCAGTGCGTATTAATCATACCGGGCGTTGTCGTCGCGAGCGAGGAGTGGTCTTATTGATCAGTGTCATCATGTTGCTCATTCTAGCTGGTTTAAGTATTACGGTCTTGACGAGTAGCGTGACTGAAAAGGTAATTGCGCATGACAGCCAAGATAGTACCTTGGCGCAAGAGTCTGCCAACGAAGCGGTTTATACAGCTAAAAAAGCCATCTTAGATACTTGGACCATTGGTAATAACGAGTGTCAAGCGACTCCTTGCACTTGTGGATCTGGTTTGCCTTGTGTCTGGGTTGCTTCTACTTTTTCAGGGATAGACTTTACTCAACAATCAGCGACTTGGTGGAATACTTTTGCGAGTACGGCAAATAGTTCAAATCCTAACACCGCCGAGAATCCACAGTATATTATTATAGACTTGGGCTGTGATGCGGTTTTAGGCGCGAATCAATATCGTATCGTAGGCAGAGGAGTTGGCGGCACGACAGATACCGTGGCATTTTCAGATGAAATTATGTTTGTCAATACCAGTAATTTCAACACAATTGTAAGTGCTACTTCTTCTTCAGTGACAGCTTTCGTAGATAGCGCTGCAGTATCCACCTTTCAGTTGTCTCCTGCAACAGTCAGCAGTGGATTCTTTGAAAACACTACGGGTACTAACTGTCCGTCTGGAACCTCCTCTTATGCAGAATGTGATATGAATTGTGCCGGTGCAGTGCGGGTGATGGCATGGACTGTGGATGATGGTTGCATTCCCACCTATGGTCCTTGGGCGGCACTATCGACAGACTTAAGCAGTGTTACCCTTTATTTAAGTGGGGTGTCTCATACTCTCTCCTGTCAGGTCACTAGCACTGGTTGTACCACAAGTTCACAATGTCCGGGAGGACAGGTGTGCGTTAATGGTATTTGTCAAAGCAGTGGTTGTGTCACGGATTCACAATGTCCGGGAGGACAGACATGTGTTAGTGGTACTTGTCAAAGCAGTGGTTGTAGTACGGATGCGGATTGTCCTGGAGGGCAGTCCTGTATTGGTGGATCTTGTCAAAGTGGTGGTTGTAGTACGGATGCGGATTGTCCTGGAGGGCAGTCCTGTAATGGAAGTGGCAGTTGTGTCACTTTAAATGGGTCATGTTCTTCTGATGCGCAATGTGGTGGTGGTCAAGCGTGTAATGGAAATGGTAGTTGCACTAATTTAAATGGGTCGTGTTCTTCTGATGCACAATGTGGTGGTGGTCAAGCTTGTGGTGGAAATGGTAGTTGCACTAATTTAAATGGGTCATGTTCTTCTGATGCACAATGTGGTGGTGGTCAAGCTTGTGGTGGAAGTGGCAGTTGTGTCACTTTAAATGGGTCATGTTCTTCTGATGCGCAATGTGGTGGTGGTCAAGCTTGTGGTGGAAATGGTAGCTGTACTAATCCAAATGGGTCATGTTCATCTAATGCACAATGCGGTGGTGGGCAGGTATGTAATGGTAATAATATGTGTATCAATCTAGATAGAAGATGTTCATCTGATGCACAATGTGGTGGAGGACAAACCTGTAATAACGGGGGTATTTGTGCAAACAATATGGGCAGTTGTGCTCAAGATTCGGATTGTTTTGGAGGGCAAGCCTGTAATGGAAGTGGCAGTTGTGTCACTTTAAATAGCGGTTGTGGTTCCGATACTGATTGCGCAGATGGACAAACTTGTAACAATGGGAGTACCTGTGCAAACAATATGGGCAGTTGTGCTCAAGATTCGGATTGTTTTGGAGGGCAAGCCTGTAATGGAAGTGGCAGTTGTGTCACTTTAAATAGCGGTTGTGGTTCCGATACTGATTGCGCAGATGG
>Ga0206800_1014_pt1 | contig 47099 bp, 53 predicted proteins | sample Alteio_BWOrgCont_64_FD_152898 | JGI IMG/M metagenome (GOLD analysis project Ga0206800, IMG submission 152898) | Enriched cells from forest soil in Barre Woods Harvard Forest LTER site, Petersham, Massachusetts, United States -... | ecosystem: Environmental > Terrestrial > Soil > Temperate forest >... | reverse complement strand
AGGCTTAATCACGACAGGGCAGGGCGCTGAAATGACCGGCATTACCAGGCGGGAATTTATTGAAAACATGGGCAAATACGGGGCAAGTATATTTCAGCAAACAATAGAAGAAATAGGGTCGGACATCAGGAATGCGTAATATCATTATTTCCGATACCTCCTGTTTTATTGTATTGGATAAAATCCAGCAATTAAGTTTGCTTCAAAAAGTTTATAATACAGTAATTACAACTGATGAAGTTATTGCCGAATTTGGGAATATTTTACCTTCATGGATTGTGGTTAAGAAGGTTATTGATAAATACTTACTGGAACGTTAAGTATTTTGAAATCAGGAAAATAGGAAGGTTATAACCGTAAAATTATGTAAACTATAAAACCAGAATTGTTATAACAATATCTTACAGATAATAGAATAACAAATGCAGAATAAACTTACAGAAGATGAAGTTATTAAACTTTTAATGGCACATTTGGAAAATGATGGATGGTATATTGATAGTTTTTGTCTTGGACATAAACGCGGTATTGATATTAAAGCCTCAAAAGGGAAGGAAATACTTATAATAGAAGCAAAAGGGGCAAAAGCGAATGACAAATCGCCTATCAAAAAACGTAAGCATTTTGACAGCGGCCAGATTAAAACCCATTTTGGAAAAGCAATAGTCAAAGTATTAGAGGAAAAATCTAAAAATGAAAAGATAAAAGTTGCAATTGCCCAACCTGATGATATTGATATTAAAAAGTCGGTTGGGCATATAATCCCCTTTTTAAAAACTTTAGGGATAAACCACTTTTGGGTTTCAAATAAGGGAATTATTATTGATGAATTATTGGTTTAATATTTTGAACAAATTAAAATAGAAATGCAATGGTTGACAAAACAACTGCAATAAGCAAAGCCAAACATTTTGTGGAAGATTGCAAGAAAAATGGGCTTCCAATAGCTTCTGCATGGCTTTTTGGCTCTTATGCCAAAGATAACCAAAGGGACACTTCGGATATTGACCTGGCCCTTATTTCTGATAAATTCACTTATAATTTTTTGGACAACAACCACCAAACCGCCCTTCTCAATTGGGAATACCCTGATATAGAGGTGCATCATTTTAATACCAAAGATTTTCAATGGGATACCAGCCCTTTTATAAATGAGATAATCCGAACGGGCATAAAAATTTATGGTTAAAAAACCCCTAATAACTCAATAACCCATAACTTAATAATTTAAAAACAATGAGCTACGTAAGACCGAAATTTCGCCATCCCGCATTGCCTAAGAATGAACTGGGATACACCAAAGCCGACTATGAAGGCGCTTTGTCAACCCTATGCGCTGGCTGCGGGCACGATTCTATCAGCGCCGCCATCATCCAGGCTTGTTATGAATTGTCCATTGAGCCGCATAATGTGGCCAAGCTATCCGGCATAGGCTGTTCGTCTAAAACGCCCACTTATTTTCTTAGCAATTCACACGGGTTCAATTCCGTGCATGGGCGGATGCCTTCAGTGGCTACCGGCGCCAACCTCGCCAATAAAGACCTGATATACATAGGCGTTTCCGGCGATGGCGATACGGCTTCCATTGGCATGGGGCAGTTTGTCCATGTAGTTCGCCGCAACCTCAATATGCTCTATATCGTTATGAATAATGGCTGCTACGGGCTTACCAAAGGGCAGGACTCCGCCACAGCCGACCCAGGCTCAAAAAACAAATCCGGCAACGTAAACCTCTTTAATGACATTGACCTTGCAAGCCTTGCCTTGGAACTTGGCGCCCCCTTCGTGGCTCAAAGTTTCTCCGGCGACAAAAACCAGTTGGTGCCACTTATTAAAGCCGCTATTGAGCATCCCGGTTTTGCCTTCATCAATGTTATATCTCCTTGTGTTACATTTAACAACAATGCAGGTTCTACCAAGTCATACGACTATGTCCGCGAACACATTGAAGCTACCGCCACTGTGGATTATGTGCCTTTCAAAGAAGAAATTACTGCAAGCTACGAAGAAGGCAGCGTAAAAATGATAGAGGTACACGACGGCTCTATGCTCGCCTTGCACAAACTGGAGCAGGAATGGGACCCCATGAATAAACTCTCGGCCATGAATGCCATACAGAAGGCCAGGACAAAAGGCGAAATACTTACCGGCCTTATTTATATTGACAAGGAAAGCAAAGACCTGCATGAATTAATCCAAACCACCGATACCCCCCTCAATAAACTCACAGAGAGAGAACTTTGCCCCGGCAACGAAATGCTGGTGGATATTAACGCGGATTTAAGGTAACAGCTTTAATTTTTCCATCCTCCCCCACAATCAGCAATCCCCTACAGCAGCTTCTTTATTATATCATCCAGCGTTATACCTTCGGCTTCGGCTTTATAGTTTTTCACCATACGGTGGCGGAGGACGGAAATGGCTACTGCCTGTACATCTTCAATATCGGGGGAATATTTACCGTTGAATACGGCGTGGCACTTGGCGCCTACGGTTAGGTTTTGCGAGGCGCGGGGGCCTGCGCCCCAGTCCACATAGTCTTTTACTATTTGCGGGGCGTATGGTGAAGACGGGCGGGTTTTATGTGATAGTTTTACGGCATATTCAAGCACATTATCGGCTACCGGTATTTTCCTGATGAGGTTTTGGAAAAACAGTATTTCGGACGCGGTGAGGACTTTGTTTACCTTTGTTTCTTTATCAGAAGTAGTATTCCGCACTATATTCAGTTCATCGGCAAAGGCCGGATAGTCAAGCACTACATTCAGCATAAAGCGGTCAAGTTGCGCTTCCGGCAGCGGGTAGGTGCCTTCCTGCTCTATCGGGTTTTGTGTGGCAAGCACAAAGAAAGGCTCTTCCAGTACATGGGTGGTACCGCCTACTGTGATATTCTTTTCCTGCATGGCTTCCAGTAGCGCAGCCTGGGTTTTGGGCGGGGTACGGTTTATTTCATCGGCAAGCACTATATTGGCGAAAAGCGGCCCGCGGATAAAGCGGAATTCCTTCTTCTCGTCAAGTATTTCGGAGCCTGTAATATCAGACGGCATCAAGTCCGGTGTAAACTGTATGCGGCTGAATTTCAAATCAAGCGCTGATGCAATAGTATGCACCAGCAATGTTTTTGCCAGGCCCGGCACCCCGATTAGCAGCACATGGCCCCGGCTGAAAATTCCGATTAACACGTTTTTTACCGTGGCGTCTTGCCCAAGAATGATTTTGCGGATTTCATTCATCAGGTCGCCATACTTTGCAGCAAGTGCATCAACTGCTTCTACGTCAGATTTATAATTCATTTTTTATTAGTTGCTAATTGTTATTTGTTGATTGTTTTTAATTAAATAGTTTTCAAATAATTCCTAATTTTAAATTCCTAATTCCTAATTAATTTTGCCCCGGTTTTATCCATATTTTTAATGATTCGCAATCCTGGTACTTTTTATCAATGCGGATATAAGTATAGGGGATGTATTTTTTTAGCCAGGTTTGTTCGGCGTCCAGTTTTTTATATTCCTTGGCTATTTCCATTATTTTAGGATAATCATCTTTCAGGTTGGCTTTATGGGGCGGTATTTTCGATTTTAATTTCAGGATGCGGAACGCCTCCTTGCCATCATTAGAAATAAATGTATCGGCCCTCGATATTTCCCCAATTTTCATCCTGTCTATCTTAAAAAACAAAGGGCCATCCAGTTCTTTTACCGGGATATGCGAACTATTTGTTTTCATATCTATCATTAGGCCGCCCCTGTTTTTGGTTTCTTCGTCCTTTGAATACTTATAAGCGGCGTCTTCAAACGTGATGGAATCTTTTATAATCCTGTCGCGGATGCTATCAAGCATTTTTTGGGTCGCTGCCCGGTCAATATCCGATACCGTTGGCATGATTAATATATGGCGCACATGAATCATATCGCCCCTCCTTTCAAGCATTTGAATAAGGTGGTAGCCATATTTGGTTTCGATAATGTCAGACATTGAATCTTTTTTGAGTTTCAGGGCCGCAGCGGTAAATTCAGGTACATACTGGTCTGCCCGCTTCATTTCCAGGTCGCCGCCGTGTGTAGCCGAGCCAGGGTCTTCCGAATACCGGATAGCCGCATATTCAAAAGTGAGGTTACCGCTAATTATATCCGCCTTTATTTTTTTTAATTTATCCAGGGCCGCCTGTTTTTCGGCGCGGGTAACTTTAGGATAAACCACTATCTGGCCGATTTCCATTTCTGTATCGTAATAGGGCAAACTATCGGAGGGCAGGCCTTTATAAAACTTTTTTATATCCGATGGGGTAACATTAATATTACTTACAATTTTCTCCTGCATTTGCTGCTCCAGCAGCTGGTCTTTGATTTGCTCCCGAAAGTCATTTTTTAGTTGAAGGGGCGTTTTACCGATTTTATCCTTCATATTGGCCTCCGAGCCATATTGCTGTATAAAGAACTGGATGCGCCGGCTCAGTTCGCTTTCCACCTGCTCGTCGCTTACTTTAAGGCTGTCGGCCAGGGCGCGTATCAGGTATAGTTTTTTTTGCATCAGTTGGTTTAGTATCATGCAGTGTGCCTTGCCTTTGTCCATTTTCGAGATGCCCGGCATTTGCATATATTGCCCTTCAATGTCCGACCTCATAATGGCATCGTCCCCTACGATGGCCTCCACTTCGTCAATTACCTGCTGGGCATGGGCGGCGCCCATTGTGCAAAGCATGATGAGTATAGTAAGTATCTTTTTCATTATCAATATATTTCAAAGGAATTTTCCTCCTGCCCCCTGCGGTAAATATTATTTTCTATTTTCTGCAGCACTTCGGTTTTGCGCCGGTTCAGGATTATTTCCTTTATTTTCGCTTTTTCATAAACCAACGGCGATACGTCCTCTTTAATTCGCTTGTCGAGGATATTTATTTCGTACCAGTGGCTGGCATCTTTCAGTTCTACAAAATTATTATAAAGCAAAAAATGCTCCGGGTCGTAGGTTTCTATAACGGGGATTTCCTTTGTTATATTATCATAATAAAACCAGGCCGCCGTATCTAAAGAGTAATTGTCGGCATACTTCTTTGCATACTGGTTCAGGGCCTCCGCGTTTTCGCGGTTAAAATTCTTGAGCCATGCCCTCACCTTTTCCCTCCTGGGCGCATCTATGGGTATTTTCACATACAGCAGCCTTACTATATTCCTTTTTAGCTCAAAGTTTTTCTGGTTTTGCCGGTAATATTCTTCTATCTCCTTATCGGTTATATTTTTATCAAGGCTATCGGCGGCAAGTTTCTTTTCATATTCAAAGCGGATTAGCGAGCGGTAATAATCCTGCAGCTGGTCGTCCTTATTCTTTTCAGCCCGCGACAGGTGCCGCATCGCCTCCTGAAATACGAGCTGCTCTTTTACCCAGCTATTAATGTACCCTTTATATATCTCTGCCTTTTCAGCCCCGCTTATGCCCGATGGCGCAAGGCTTTTAACTTCCTCTTCATACAGGTATGTACTGCCCACGCGTGCAAGCGTTTTACCTTTCCGGCTCCCTAAACTGCATGAATAAAAAAGAATTAGAAAACAAAAAGGCCAAAACTTCAAGCTATTTTTTTATTAATTTTTTCACCTCGTAGTCGTCCACCTTTATCTCGTATTTCTTTGAAAGGCCGGCCAGCCATTGTTTTTCCAGGTAGTCCTGATAATCGGAAATAACAACCCCTTTCACTTCGCTCAATTTTTTATCCTGCGGTGGTTTAGTGCCTTTAATGCTCACCATGTAGTAGCTGCCATTGATGTCGCCCAGGTCGTGCATCCCTATGGCCCAGCCTGTAGTGTCCACAAACCGGTTTTCACCTTTTTCAAAAGCGCCTTCTTTTAAGGCCATGCTCTTGATATTCCTTTTCAGGTAGGTAGCCGATATGGTATTCAGGTCTTTCCCTGCTTTTAACTGCTGCTTTACACTATCCACATACGGTTTTTGGTTTATGGTTAATATCTGCGCTTCGGCGCGGGTTTTCCATTTATACTTGTCCTGGTTTAGCTCAAAAAACTTTTCCAGGCCCAGGGTATCCTGCATCGCCTTGGTCCAAACGTATTTATCAGTAACGTCAAAAAGCAATATGCCTTCTTTGTATTCTTTGGCCACATTGCGGAATTCTGGATATTTGTTTTCAAGGTTATTGTCTTCGTAGTCGGTTACCATAAGGCCGGAATACTTGTCATAATATTGTTTTACCGCATAGTCAACATTATTATATTGCTTTTTCTCATTCTTCACCAGCCAGTTGGCAAAGTCTTTTTGTGAATACTTTTCCTTTTCAATACTAAAAAGCTCATCATCGCCCGCTTTGTTTACCGCCTTCCAGTGGCCGTTAAGCAAACTGGTGTCCACCATAGCAATAAAATCTTTGAGCGCCTTTTCATTTTCTTTATAATGGTCTTCTTTTTTGAAGTGGGCTATAGCTGCCTCCCTGCTTTTTTCTGAACGGCCATCTTTCGATATTTTCTGCTTGATATACTCCTCCATGTCTTTTTCAGGCTGCAGGGGCTTCAATTCCACGCGCTGCACTATATGGTAACCATACAAAGTGCGGAATGGGTGCGAATAATCGCCATCGTGCTTCAAACCGAAGGCCGTATCTTTAAATTCCATCGGCAGGTTTGATGTAAAATCGGTAAACCGTGGAAGCAAACCACCATTTTCAGCAGTCTGCGAATGCCCAGAATATTTTTTTGCCAGTTCTTCAAAATTGCCGCCGCGCTTCAACATCCGGTAAACGCTATCCGCCAATTTCTTAGCGTCATTCTGCTCTTTATCGGTATATTTTTCGCTGGTAACAATTAAAATATGGCGGGCCAGCATTTCCCCGCGATAAGGGCGTTTATCAGTCAGTTTAATAATATGGTAGCCAAAACGGGTGCGGAAAGGCTTGCTTACGTCGCCTACGTTTTTAATTTTATAGGCGGCGCTTTCAAAGGGATAAATCATTTGAAAAACTGTAAAATAGCCAAGGTCGCCCTTATTTCCTTTAGCGCCCTTGGCCGATGGGTCTCCACTGTACTTTACCGCCATATCAGCGAAATCAGCGCCCTTTTGAATGGCTTTATAAATACTATCAATTTTGTTCCATGCCGCCAGCGTATCTTTTGGCGAAGCATCGGGGGCTACGGTAATCAGTATATGGCTGGCCTTTAGTTCCCATTTCATACGGTCATAGGCCTCATCAATTAGGTCCTGGGTAACCTCCTTGTCGTTCAGGTAGGGCTGGGCAAGCTGGTTGCGGTAGTTTTTGTATTCGCTTATAAATTTAGCCGAGGTATCCATGCCTTCAGCCTCAGCCTCTTTTACTTTAAGTTTAAAATTTTTGTACAGCGCCAGGTAGTCGTCAATACTTTTGGCAGTGTAGAGTTCAGCTTTCGATTTTTCATCGCCGGAATTGTTTTTTTCGTAGATGTACTTAAACTCACCTACTGTAACAGGGTCGCCCCCAACGGTAAAAAGCGTTTTGTTGTCCTCTTTATCGTCTTTTTCTTTTTGGGCGGTAGCGGGTTTACCCCAAAACAAAGCCGCCGCAAGGAAAATAAAGCATATTTTTTTCATGTATCTTACCAAAATGTTATTTTGGCGCAAATCTACAAAAGGAAATCAGGAATTAAGAATTAGAAATTAGGAAATTGAGGGAGGGGAAGGTTTTAGTATGGAAATACAAATCAGGGTTCCTTTTTTAGTTTTTTAGGGTGCTGACGGCAATCAAAAACGGTAATTATGGTAATAACGTCATTTTGAATATCATATAAAATCTTGTAATGGCTGTAAATGACATATCGGCGGCTATGGTTATTACGATATTCATGCCGGAAAATGGGAATAATTTTAATGCTTAAAGCCGCTTAATGATTTGATTTATAACCTTATTTGCAGCCCTTTCAGAATCTTTTGCAATAAAACTACGAATTTGCCCTAATCTTTTAGATACCCTGTCGGATAATATAACGGTTATTAATGTTTTGACCTTTTTGCCATATTATCAAAATGGGCTTTTACTTGCTCAAGGGTATGCACCCTGCCATTTCTAATATCTTCTTCCCCAGCCTCAATGTCAAGCAATAGCATTTCCTCCTGTTCAGGGGTTAGTGTTATATCTTCTTCTTTTTAAATGGATTGAAGCAGTTTTTTTAACCTTGCCTGCACCCCTTCATCTTCGGTATGAAGTATCTCATCAATCAGCCAAAGTTTTTCTATTTGTATGTCCATGTTTTTAAAAAACGTATATTCAAACTTACAAACTTTTCATGATATTTGTTCCGGTTTATTGAGAGATGGGGAAGGAGGTATATGAAAATATAAACCCATTTTAGCCGTAACTTTGCTATAAGATATGCCAAGAATATACGAATATCTGGGAATTTTTATTTACTTTTACTCTAACGAGCATGAGCCTATTCATGTGCATGGAAAGTATGATGGTAAAGAAGTGAAGGCGGAATTTTTTATTGAAGATGGGCATATAAAAGAAATCAAACTGAAGTCGGTGAGGAACTTGCCGCCTTTGACCGGCGCACAGCTACAAGACTTTATTGATTTTATTGAAGTATATGCGAACGAGATAATCGAAAAATGGGTTGATTATTTTGTATTGCACAAGAAAATGAAAATTGAGAAAATAACAAAAAGGTTAAGATGAAAATTATTAATGAGATAACAGATATCGGTAATTACCTGCAAATTACGAAGGCAGAATATTTAAGCAATTATATGCTGAAGTTGTATTTTAATAATGGTAAAGAAATAAAAGTTGATTTTCAGCCTTTTCTTGAAGGGAATAACCATCCTGATATTCGCAAATACCTTGATATAAAGAATTTTAAGCAGTTTGTAATCATTGACGGCAACCTGAACTGGAACGATTATGAAATGATATTCCCTGTCGAGGATTTGTATAACGCTTTGCCAGTTCCGGTTTTCAATGCCTAAGTATTAATTAATCATTTTCAACCCCATAGGAACCAATATTTAGTGGAATATATTGAAAGGGTGGGGAAGGTGGTGTATGTGGGAACTTTAAAATAACAAATATGAATAATTGGACACTATGGAAATCAATGCCCAGTCCCGCAGATTGCAGAAAAATTGAAGGGCCAGAAGGGCCAGGTATTTACCAAATTAGAAATAAACTATCAGGACAATTTATTCAGTTCGGAATTGGTATTAGATGTCAATACAGAATGAAATCTTTATTTCCTAAACCTTTTGGTACAGGCACAAGAAACAATGAGGATAAGCGAAAATATCTTCTACAGAATTGGCAACTTCTCGAATTTCGAACAATGGCTACAAATACTCGTGAGGAGGCTAAAACAATAGAGGATGGGATAAAAGCGCAAAATAATCACTTATTCAATACTTAATTTGAGAATTTAGTCAAAAACGTCCGGGGTTTGTATTATTCTCTTTCTAACACTACTACCATTTCCTTTATCGTCCTCAATGTCTATGACTTCGTCGGACTTTATTTCTTCATCCAATTCTTCGTCCAGCCATTCAACAAATTTAGCTTCTCCCAAATAATATTTTCCTGTTTTCGACATTGGGACACCCGGCAATTATTCAAAAAGTTTAAGTAGTTGGATTTGTTCTTCATTAGGCAAATACAGCCTTGATTCTTTTGTTTTTGAAAAAGGGGTTATTATCGTTATTTTTAATATTGTTTTTGCGATTTCAATCGCTTTTTCCGGACTCCATTCTGATTTTTTTAATTTTAGTTGGCGCTCTAACTCTTTGTATATCTTATAAGCACAAAAGGCTATACATATATGGGCTTCTATCCTTCGTCTAACCCTATGATAAATCGGCCTTATCCGCAAGTCTGTTTTTGATATTCTGAATGCCTTTTCTATTTTCCATAAATTTCCATATTGTTCTATAATTTGGTCTTTAGTAAGCTTTGTATTGGTGAGATACCCTTTTAAACCATCCCATTTGGCATCATCGTTAAATTTAGCATAATCTATGCTGATGTTTACATCTCCTTCCAGTTTCAGATATTTGTTATACCCCCGGTTATTAATATTTTTTTTGGATAGCTTGCCTTTTTCAATAGCCCGTTCCAGTTTCTCAAGGCCTTTTTTCCTGTTTGCGGCATCTTTCTTTGCCCTGGCCTCAGAGTAGCTTATAATTAAGCGGGCGTCCCCATCAACAGGTATTGCCGCAGCCTGGCCATTTTTAAGCCTTAAGGCAAGTATTTGTTTTTGTAAATTATGGTTTTCATTTTTAATCCTTGCCCCAAGAATATATTCATAATGCTTATTCTCCAGTTCAAGTATGTTTTCATTGGAAAGAAGCCCCGCATCAGCCACAACTACCAGTTCTTCTAATTTATATTTGCTTGTAAAAGATTCGAGTACCGGGAGCATGGTATGTCCTTCGTATTTATTCCCTTCAAAAATATCGTAAGCGAGTGGATAGCCGTCTGTGCTTACCAATAAGCCTAAAAGAATTTGAGGATGTTGATGTTTACCATCCTTGGAAAACCCTGTTTTGCGTAAATCATCCGGGTCTTCTATTTCAAAGTAAAGCGTGGTAACATCATAAAATACAACGTTAATTTTATTATCCAATACCTTTAAAGTATGCTGATAACTAATTAATTGTATCATGTCCTTTTGTTGGCTGTAAAGCTTGTCAAGGTATCGGTAAATACTTACTACATCTACCGTGATCCCTTTATATTTAAAAAGATAATCTGTTGTCTTGAGCTTGCTTACCGGATAACATAAACGCGCAATGATTAAATGCCTGAAAAAATCATCCGTAATTTGATTAAACCCAATTTCATCAAACAATTTACCAAGAACCAATTCTGGCCCAACCAGGCTTATTTCTTTTATGCCGTGGAAAAACAAATCAATCAGTTCCTTCTCTCTTTCAGGGTCAAAATTAAAAGAGATTTGACCTGTAAGAATTTTAATCTGGCGCCGCCCTTCTTCCAATAATGATTTTACCTTTACCGGATCTGTCGAACTGCCTACTGTCTTGAGTACACGATATTTTCCTGAGCTTTTATCTATAATCTGAACACTGATAACTCCGCTTTTATTAGGCTTTTCCCGAATATACATATCCAAAAATACCCCGGGACACCCAAAAAATAAAAACTAACCTTGCAAAATACTGAATATCAATGTGAATTTTTTAGGGTTTGAAAAAGTGTCGAAAACAGGAAACATAGCGCTACATAGAAATACAGGGTATGCCAACAGAATGGAAACAACCTTGTCCAGTACTTCAGGTATTATTTTAGGCTTTTTGTAATTTAGGTTTATTGGTAATCATGCCCTTGGAGTTAAGGGTTATCAAGACTTTCTATCCCGATTTTGCTTCGGGATAGCAAGTCTTAATCTTAACTAAACGATTAATATAAAATAGAACGGCTGCGGCGTGTTTCGGGGCAAACCTCCTTTACTTAATCGCTTTCCCAAGCACATCTTTCTGTTCTTTGGTCCATTTACCGTTATCATAAAAGTCCTTAATCATTTTATGATATGGGTCTTGTTTATAAAAATAAGTAAGGACATCATTGGCGGGGCCGGCCAGGCGGCTGTTCCAGCTAAGGGAGGCGTCGAACAGGCTACGCAGTATTTTGGCGTCAAGATAGTTCAAAGACTGAAACGCCTGGAAAGCATTGATGCGGGTGCGGAATTCAAATGCAGGCGTGGTATAGTCAATCAGGGTATTCAGGCTTTCGGTCTTATTCTTATCGGCTTCAATACTCATTCGCAGCCAGGTTACCTTGCCGCTTCTGCCTACCCCTTGTATGTCTTTTGATAAGTCAAGGAATTCCGCTTTTTTATCGGGATATTGTTCACAAAGTTTGGTTAATGCCAGCTCTTCAATATGATAAGACGAATCGGAAAGCAGTTTTTCAAAATCAGATAAATACATGGCCGGAATTTTGTAAATATTGGTAATGGCGGCATTACGCACGTCATAGTCGTTATCCTGTGTAGCTTGCCTGAAAAGGTTATTGGTCTGCGAATTATCATCTTTGGCAAGTTGCGAAAGTATTTCGGCTTTATTAGCCTGAAAACTTTCTTTTGCATATACTTTAATAAGCAAATCCCGCTTTTTCTCAATCGCTGTATCGCGTAGTGCCACCAGGGCGTCATAGCGGTCAATCATATTTGGGGCATACAGCGCCTGCATCTGCCATTCCTCAAAACTTTTATGGAAGGTGCACGATTTCAATATTTCTGAATTGGGGTCAAATAGCACAAACTGGATATTTTTGCCACCCGGGTTTGGTACGGTGATGGTACTCGAAGCGCCTTCTACCCATTCTTTTTTGGTGTCAATAGAACCGTCATTATAATGTACTTCCGCCACTATTGGCATTTTGAAATAGGTAAGTATGTCATTTACAGGCTGGGTTTGTTTAATATGCAGTACCGTGTTTTTTATCCCATTAGCATCCGTGCATACATCATAGCTAACGTCATAGTGCGGCTCGCCGCCCCGCGCTATCCATTCATCAAAAAACCAGTCGAGGTTTATACCCAGCACATCGTGGAAAGAAATCATAAAATCATAGGCCTCCACATTCTGAAATTCATGTTTATTCAGGTAGGCGGCTACTGCTTTGCGGTATTCCTCATCACCCACCACGTAGCGTAGCATCCCAAGTACACAGGAGCCTTTTGGGTAAATGCGCCCCCCGGCGGTAGAGCATTCAAGCGGGTTCTGGTCGGTTTTAGATGAGGCAAGCGCTGAATTTGCCTCGCCCCGGCAGTTCCAGCGGTAGTTGTCCTCGCCAAAATGGTGGCGGCCATATAGCTTGGCATAGTAGGTAGCAAAACTTTCGTGCAGCCACATATTGCGCCCACTGCGGCATGTTATGAGGTCGCCAAACCATTGATGGGTCATTTCATGGGCGTTTACAGCAATATAGCTGCGGTCTAGGAATTCATGCTTATCTACTTCCAGAAAATCGCCGAAAATAGTAGCCGATGTGTTTTCCATCGCCCCGTAAAGAAAATCCTGCACGGGTATTTGCGAATAGCTGCCCCAGGCATAAGGCACGCCGATTTCTTTTTCCAAAAAATTCATAATATCATCGGTATAGCGGTAGGTGGGTTCGCGTTTTTCCGGCGCATCGGCATTGTACCATTCATTCAGCGTTACCCCGCTGGCAGCTTTGGTGGTATATACATCATACAGGCCTATGCCCAGCATCACAAGGTATAGCGAATGGGGGTGGGGCATTTTATAGTGCCATGTTTTAGTGCCGTCTTTATTCTCTTTTTCCGATAGTTTTGCACCGTTGGACAGCACTTTATACTTAGCGTCAAAGGTTACCAGCACTTCTGTTATCAATTTATCGTCCGGGTCGTCATAGCCTGGCAGCCAGTAGCGGTTGTCGGTTAGTTCGCCCTGGGTCCATATTTCTTTGCGGCTGCGGTTGGTGCTGTCGTTCCACCCTATAAAGTAAATCCCCTTTTTAGGGTGGGCTTCATAGTCCAGGGTTATTTTATGCTTGGCATCCCAGGTTAGGGCTGGGCTAAAGTATATAGTAATGCCCGCCTCCGATTTTTTGTATTTCACATCTTTATCGTCAAGCGTTACCTGTTTAAAAACCATATCCGGCCCATCGAGGTAAAGGCTGTCAATTTTAGAGCGTATGGGGGTAAAAGTATAGGTAACTACCCCCTCTACAAGGCCCTTTTCAGGCTTGAAATGCACATCGAGCAACATATTTTCCATGTCCACATTATGCTCGCGGACGGCCCCGGCGGGGTCGGCCTGATAGTCGCTCATCATGGTTTGCCCTTTGGTTAGGGAAAGGTTAAAGATAGTTAAGGCTGCAACAATGGCCAGGATATTGCGTTTTTGCTTCATATTTAACGTTTATAAAAATAATTTTGGCAATTTATGGGAAAAAATTTGGTTAGTAACAAAAAAACTCTTATCTTTATCGAAATTTTAAACCTATGGGAGAAATAACAATTGTAATTTTAGCAGTTGTGGCGATTTTCGCCTTAGGCTTTGGAATTACCTACACAGGCACCAGGAGCTCCGAAGAATAAGCGAAATCAGGCCATTTACCTGCCATTTCTGGTAATGAAAACGCTTCTCTTGTAAAAAATACCCGTTTCCACCCGGGTTATATATTACAACAATTAAAATATAAGGGGTTTGTTTACCGGCAAGCCCTTTTTTTATGGGGTTGCCTGACCCTGATTATAAGGATTTATCTGATTTTGTAGTGGCCCCCTGCCAAAAGTAATAATTCCTGAAAATCTTATTCTCTTCAATTGACAAAGGCTTTTCTGAAAGCGCATAAATGGCAGAACCGCTGCCTGATAAAGAAGCATACGCTGCGCCTGCTTTGTAAAGTTCCTCCTTGATGTTTTTTAGTGCAGGATATTTTTTGAAAACATATACTTCAAAGTCATTGGTTATGGCATCCTTCCAGGTTTCGACAGGTCGGTTTATGGAATCAATAAGGGAATGGGCAGGTTGGCGGGGAGAGATGTTTGCAAATGCTTCTTTGGTGGATATGTGAACTGATGGAAGCACCAGGGTAATTGCAATCCCATTTAAGTCCCCTTTTGGGGATTTAGGGGTAAGTGGATTAGGGGTTCCCCGCCCTGTTACCAAAGAAGGTTCATTTTGGATAAAAAACGGGCAGTCGCTGCCCAAAATGGCGGCATAGTTTTCAAGCTGCGGAATAGATAGTTTTAACTCAAAAATATCATTCAGCATCTTTAAAGTAAAGGAGGCGTCCGATGAGCCACCGCCCAAACCGGCGCCAGAAGGTATTTTTTTAAGAAGGAATATTTGTACCGGCGGCAGTTTAAATTCTTTTTCAAGCAGGCGATAGGCTTTTACACAAAGGTTGTCTTCTGGGTGGCTGGTTACCAGCAAACCTTCCACTTCAAAACTAAATTTATCAGCAGGGATTATTTCCAGCGCATCACAAAAAGGGACAGGGTAAAACACACTTTCAATATCATGAAAGCCGTCGGCCCTTTTGCCAATGATATTCAGGCCAATATTGATTTTTATGTTAGGGAAAGTGAGCATATCTTTATAAGCCTTTAAACCTGAAATTTTTGTCGGCCTTTATTATTTTCATTCTTGCCCGTTCTTCCGGGGTTTGTACTTCATAGATGAATTGGTTTGTATTTTCCAGCCATTCAAATATTTCTTCAATGCTCAGTTTTTGGTGTGCCGCTATTTGCTCGTCTGTTACGGTATAATGAAAACCAAGCCCTTCATTTTCAGCTATGGGTATTATTTTACGCATTAGTTAATAATTTAAAATGATTGAGTTGGTATTTCTTTATTAAATTTTCTACTCATGCAGGCAAGGCACATACATGGTTGATTAGTTTTATGCTTATGTGCAAGCCCGTGTATGATACCATCTTGCTGATAAAATTTGTGGGCAATAATGTCAAAATATTGCGTATCGCCAGTGTTATACCTTCTAAAAACAGCATAAGCAATATGGTCGGCAAGCTGGATTATGCGAGATGCTTTTGAATTAACAAAAAAAGGTGTGTCTGCTAAATATCTAACATTTTTTCCCCATTGCGTGCCTGTTTTTCTAAAATTTTGAGCTAGCTCCTGCAAGATAGTTTCATGCGAACTATCATCAAGTATCAACAAGCCCCTTTGGTTATCTCCTTCTATATTGATTTTTTTTAAATAAGTGTCAAATCTTTGGCATAAATCCTCAAACGCCAAATATAAACCGTCCTCAGAATAGGAAGACTTATGTACAGAACAGGCAAATGCGTAAGTGCTATTTGAGGAATTGGCTAAAATTTTTAAAATTGATTTAATAATTCCCCTTGCTTCGTCTTGGGAAAATTTATTCCAGGGAGGCGTTCTTCTGGAATAAATTTCAGAAGCATGAAATTCTATTTTTGATGGGTTAGACGGGTCAATAGATTGTGCTAATTTATCCAAATCATTGGCTAAATGATATGCCTGAGTTTCAAAAACGGAAATACCCCCTAAAACTACATAATCTTCTTGCGGGTTGCTTACAGAACCGGAATCATCCAAATAAAGAAGGTGCATAAAAAAAATGCAGCCGAGTGGTGTTAACCAACGAACCGCCGAAGCAGCCCTCTCAACCGCAATGCAAATATACGCATATTTATTGTAAAACCAACTTTGTATGAAAAATTCCTACTTCATCTTTATCCGCTTTACCAAATAAGGCAGCAGTATTTGCCTGAAACCTTTGTTGATGTCGGCTTCTATATAGTCAATTTTATATTGGTCGCATTTCATTTTCAGGGCGTTGCGGTAGCCTATCGTTTGCTTTAGGTACTCATCTTTTACTTCGCTGGGATACACTTTTACTTTTTCCCCGGTTTCCATATCTATGAACTGGTATGGGCGGTTTTCAAATTCAAATTCAAGCTCACGGGCCTTGTCCATTACGTGAAAAAGCATAACCTCATGGCCGTTGTATTTCAGGTGCTGCATGGCGGCAAAAGTTTCTTCATGGCTTGCCGAATTATCAAGCATATCACTAAAAATAGCCACTAAAGACCGTTTATGGATGCTTTCTGCAATGGTGTGAAGTGCATCCGCCGCTGACGATGTTTTGTTTTTCTCATTGGCTTTCAGCAGTTTTTCCAGTTCGTTGAAAAGCAATTTAATATGCACATTGTTGGAACGGGCGGGGTAGTGTTTTTCTATTTTGTCCGAAAACAAAGTAAGCCCTACTGCATCGCGCTGCTTCCTGAGCAAATAAGCCAGGCAGGCAGAGGCATATACCGAAAACTGTATTTTGTTAAACCCGTTTTCAGGGAAGTACATCGACGACGAATTATCAATTACGACCTGGCAGCGCAGATTGGTTTCCTCTTCAAATTTCTTGATGAAAAGTTTATCCGTACGGCCATATAGTTTCCAATCAATATAGCGGGTGCTTTCGCCGGGGTTGTACAACCTATGTTCGGCAAACTCAACTGAAAAACCATGAAAAGGGCTTTTGTGCAGGCCCACGATGAAACCCTCTACCACCTGCCGGGCAAGGAGTTCAAGGTTGCCTGTATTCTGGAGCTGCTCCAGGTCAAGCCGTTCAAGGTTTGGAGTTGCCATGTTATTAAGTTATTACGTTATTGAGTTATTAAGTTATTAAGGGAAAATAAAAAGGCAATTGAGTTATCAAGGTGGGGAAGTACAACCTTAATAACCCAATAACCTAATAACTCATTAACTCTAAGCCAACTGCGCTGCCAATTTCTTCACAAGGTTGCCTTTTGGGACGGCGCCCACCTGCTTATCTACTATCTGGCCATCTTTAAAGAAAAGGATGGTTGGGATATTGCGGATGCCGAACTGCATAGCTACGTTTGGGTTATTGTCCACGTCCACTTTGCCAATGATGGCTTTGCCTTCATATTCTTTGGCCAGTTCCTCTATGACTGGCCCCATAGCGAGGCATGGCCCGCACCATTGCGCCCAAAAATCAAGCATTACCGGTTTGGTCGATTTATTTACCAGTTCTTCAAAGTTTGCATCAGTTATTTCTACTGCCATTTTTTTATATTTTTATCTGTTAAGTATGCTAATTACAAATCTAAAGTAAAATAAGTTGCAGATTAATTGCTGTATTGTTAAATTGTTAAATTGTTTCGGATATTGTAGTGGTTCAAAATTTTAGCGGTAGCTATGCCCCTCAAAAATAGATATTTATTATTTTGCATGATAAAATTTAAGTTCGGGGATAAATTTAAAATCACCCGTGTTTTCTGTATAAATTTCAATTCCGTTTGCAATAGCTGTGGCAGCTATAAAAGCATCTGGGATTTGAATGTGGTGTGATAAAGTATAATTCAAAATCAACCCATGAAATACATTGCTTACTTCATCATTAATAGAGAAGATATTATACTTTTCAATTGTTTTTTTAAGAAATGCGAAATCAAGTTTGTTATTGGCCCCCGCATAGATTTCGGCTACAGTAATGAGGCTAAGGCAAATGTTTTCATTGCCAATATTTTCCATGCGTTCCTTTACATCCATACGCCCTCTTGGTACATGAATCAGTATATTAGAATCACAAAGGACTAATTTCTTTTTGGCCATGCATTTTTACGGATTTGTTCGGGTGAGATATCCCTGTCCTTCCAAAGCCCAAACAACTCATCCAAAGGGTTTTCTTCTATTTTTCTTTCTTTAGGTTTCCATTCTATATGGGTTTTCCATTGGTTTTCAATTCTTGATTCCAAACTCCAAACAGACGAATAACCTGCCATAGCATCTGCAAGAGAGGCTGTGATATAGTTCCCTACCTCGCCCTCGGTAATCTGCTTACTTAAAACCTGAAAAGCGGCATTAATAAATAAAAGAACAGTAAACTGCTGTATGTCAGTAACCCCGGAATGATAAGAACACCATACTGTAAAGTTTTCAGGATGTATTACCTTCTTCTTTTTAAAAACTTTCAACACATCTTCCGGGCTTTTCAGTTCGTCAATATCTACTTCTATTTCCTTCATAAACTTCAAATATACACTTGCATTCTAAACTATAATGCTTTTACCCTCTTTTTAATTCAATTTTTATGTTTTTCTTTAACAATTTAACCATATAACAATTTAACCTCTTAAAGCTATCTTTGCACCCAATTTTAAAAAGAAGATATAATGGCAATGAATACATCATTCATACAACTTGAAGTGGCAGGAGCCAATACCATGCAGGCTTATGTAGCGGCGCCGGAAGGCAGTGGGCCGTTTCCGGCAATCCTTGTTTTTCAGGAGGCATTTGGGGTAAACCACCATATCAGGGAAGTTGCCGGGCGGTTTGCTGCTGAGGGCTATGTAGCCATAGCCCCCGAACTTTTTCACCGGACGGCGGAGCCGGGTTTTGAAGGCAGCTATACCGATTTTGGGGCTGTAGCCCAGCACTTTCAGGGGGTAACCGAAGAAGGAATGGAAAATGACGTCCGCGCTGCCTACAATTGGCTCCAGGCCCAGCCTAATGTAAAAAAAGACGCTACGGTATCGACCGGGTATTGCATGGGCGGGCGGGTTTCGTTCCTTGCCAACTCCATTGTCCCTTTAAAGGCAGCGGTTTCGTACTATGGCGGCAGAATAATGCCTGACCTGGTGAAACGCGCCCCTTCGCTGCACGCGTCAATGTTGTTTTTCTGGGGCGGGCTTGATAAACACATCCCCCAGGAACAGGTTTCCGCTGTCATGGCTGAACTGGATGCTGCCGGTAAAAAATATGTGAACGTAGTGTTTTCCTTTGCCGACCATGCGTTTTTCTGCGATGCAAGGCCAAGTTATAACGCCGAAGCGGCAAAATTAGCTTGGCCGCTTACATTAGCTTTCCTGAAAGAGAATTTGGGGTAGGAGTTGGATTAAGCATTGAGTAAATGACTAAATCTCTATAATTTCCATCATAAAAATAATAATCCCGGAAATGGGCTTCTTTTTGGAAACCAAGTTTTTCGAGGAGGTATATGGCGCTTTTGTTTTGGGGCGATACTTTGGCTTCTATGGTGTGAAATTTGAGGGTTTTGAACCCAAAATCAATAATAGCTTTTACCGCTTCTATGGCAAGGAACTTGCCCCAATGGTTTACGGCCATTTCGCCGCCAATTTCCGCCCGGCGGTTCAGGAAGTCAATATGGTTAAAACCACAGGCTCCTATTATTTCATTCTCTGCGCTGTTTTTCCGCACCGCCGCCCATCCAATAGCCTGCTTATTGTTGTAGGCATCCCTCATTTTTTGGATTAAATCTTCGGCTTCTTTTATTTCTTTCGCGGGCTGCCGGGATATATATGCACCTACCCGCGCATCTGCGCGGAGGCTATAGACGGCAGCCGCGTCTTCATACCGTATTTCGCGTAGCATTAACCTTTTGGTTTCCAATACCGGAAAAGGTGTTAGCGCTTTTTCTATATGTTCCCCGAAGGTCATTTTTTAGGCTATCGCTTGCAGGCTTTTTTTGTTCCCTCTCCCCGCTACATAAAACCGAGTTCCAGCCGGGCCTCTTCGCTCATCATGCTTTGGTCCCACGGCGGGTCGAAAGTAACTTCTACCTCTACGCCTTTAACGCCTTCTATGCTCCGGGCTTTTTCTTCTACTTCGCCGGGCAGCATACCTGCCGCAGGGCAGGCGGGGGAGGTTAGGGTCATTACTATTTTCACATCACTGTTATCGTCAATATTCACTTCGTATATTAACCCCAACTCATAGATATTCACCGGAATTTCCGGGTCATATACCGTACTTAGCGCTTCCGTTATTTGCTGTTTTATGCTTTTTTCTTCGCTCATTTATATAAATTGCTAAATTATTGAATTGCTAAATTGTTGAAGAAAAAAAGTAACTCCTGACAAATTAATAGCAACCTGGTATATTTTTTCATTTTTCACTTTTCATTTTATAGGCCAAAGCGTAAAATTTCATCTGCTTTACCATAGCGGCAAGGCCATTGTTCCGTGTTGGCGATAAGTTATTTTGTAGCCCAATCCGTTCTATAAAAGTCAGGGGTGTATTCAATATTTCATCCGGCGTATGGCCCGATAATACTTTAATAAGCATGGCCACCAACCCTTTTACAATCAGCGCGTCGCTGTCCCCTTCAAAAATAATCCTGTCCCCTTCAGTATGTGTTACCAGCCAAACGTTGCTCTGGCAGCCGTGCACTTTATTTTCTTCGGTATGCATTATTTCCGCCAGCCCGGGGCTTGTCTTGCCGAGGTTTATGATATGGTTATATTTTTCACTCCAGTCCTCACCCAATAGCATGAAATCATCTACTATTTCTGCTTCTGTTTCCGCTATGGTTTTTGTTTCTGTCATTCTATTTTCCCTTAAACCTATAAGGTTTTTAAAACCTTATAGGTTTAGTTGCCCGGATAGGGGTTCAAAATTTTGAACCCTTACGCTCTTCAAAACCTCTGCCCTTGCCCGTGTCCCGTGGGTGTGAGGTATTCCCCGGCGCTCCGCCGCTTTACCTAAGCACCCTCAAAATCTTCTCCAGCGCCCTAATAAAAACATCAATCTCTTCCATTGTATTATAAAACGCCAAAGACGCCCTGCAGCTTGCCGGTACGCCAAAACTTTCCATCAGTGGCTGCGTACAGTGGTTACCGGTGCGGATAGCCACCCCTTCAAAATCGAGCATCGTGCCTATATCTAGTGGGTGTGCGCCTTCTATTACAAAAGAAACAAGGCATATTTTATCTTTTGCTTCGCCTAAAATACGCATACCTGGAATAGATTTTAACCTATCCGTAAGGTAGTTAAGTAGGGTAATTTCGTATTGCTTTATGTTTTCAAGCCCTATTTCTGAAACGTAATTTAAAGCTGTTGCCAACCCTATGGCCCCTGAAATATCAGGCGTGCCTGCTTCAAATTTATACGGCAGGTCATTATAAGTGGTTTTCGTAAAACTTACCGTTTTTATCATGTCCCCGCCACTTTGGTAGGGGGGCATGGCGCCGAGGTATTTCTCTTTGCCATACAAAACCCCAATGCCCGTAGGCCCGAATACTTTATGGCCCGATAAAACAAAAAAATCGCAATCTAAATCCTGCACATCTATGGCTATATGCGGCGCGGCCTGGCAGCCGTCTATCAGCACCGGGATATTATAATAATGTGCCTCGTTTATTATTTCCTTAACCGGGTTTACAGTGCCGATGCCATTAGATACATATACTACCGATACCAATTTTGTCTTTTCGTTCAGCAGTTTTTTATACTCTTCCAAAACCAATTCGCCGTTCCCGTTTACGGGAATTATTCTGAGTTTTGCGCCGCGCTCTTCGCATATCAGTTGCCAGGGCACTATGTTGGAATGGTGTTCCATTCCTGAAATAATCACCTCATCTCCGGGTTGAAGGTTCTTCCTCCCCCAGGATGAGGCTACCAGGTTAATGCCCTCCGTGGCGCCCCGGACAAAGATTATTTCTTCTCTTTTTGCGGCATTCAGGTAGGTTTTTATGGTGTCCCGCGCCCCTTCATACGCATTGCCCGCCAATTCGCTAAGGTAATGTACGGCCCGGTGTACATTGGCGTTTTCCTTCTCGTAATAATCTTTAATCCTGTCAATAACCACTTGTGGTTTTTGAGAGGTGGCCCCATTGTCAAAATATACAAGCGGCTTGCCATATACCGTTGTATGCAGTATTGGAAAATCCTCCCGGATAGCCTTTATATCAGGCAAATTTTCTTTTATTATATGTTTATCAGCCGCAATAATCATTTTATACTCCCCTTTATGCCTTATTCCCGCTTATTTCGGGAGGCCAGGAGCCCCCTTATTTATATTCATTCTAAACAGCAAAGGTAGGGTAATAAGTGCGATAAAGATGAAAACTTGTGGCTGAAAAAGTTAAAACCGGGAAATTATAAATACTTGAATCCTTTCCCTGTAAAAAAGGACGGAAAAAATTAAGTGGGGAACGTTTAACTTTGCAGGAAACGTTAAACAAGTCAAAACGGGTAATAAATTAAACTGGTAAACCTTGAAAAAACTCCTGCTTTTTCCTTTTCTAATATTTTTGTTTTCAATGCAAATAAGCGCCCAATCGGCCTATAAAATGGACGCAAAGGGAATGGACAGCCTGCTAAAAGCCCTTCCTGAAAATGCCTCCCCGGCTGACAAAATTGAATTCATCACATTGCTCATCAATGCAGATTCAACTAAAGGCATATATTTTGAAAAAAGGGCGGAGGCCTATTCTGCCCTTCAGCAAGACAACAAAGCCCTCCTGGACCTGGAAAAAGCCCTTTCCCTGGGTTATTATGACCCAAATTTCTATGCCCTTTTGGGGTTTACCGCTTCACAGGCCGGTAAATGGGCAAAAGCGGTGATGTACCTGACAACGGCCATAACCGAAAACCCCGCCAATGATATGCTTTATGCCTACCGCGGCTATGCTTATATGACTGTAAATGAGGATTCGCTTGCTGAAAACGATTATAATATTTACCTGGCGCACCACCTCGATGATGCCATATCCTGGTATGGTATGGCCCGGGCGCAGGATGGCCGGGGGGAATATAACAAGGCAATAAGTTCTTACCGGAAAACCATAGCCCTCGATTCAACTAACTATGAAGCGTACTTCTATCTTGGGGTCATTTATGGCAACGAAAAACGGTTTGGCCTTGCAATCGCGGAATTTGATACCACCCTCCATTTCAACCCTACTTTGTCATACGTATATTATAACCGGGGCGTAGCCAAGGCCCGGAACCACCAGTCTTTTTGTGAAGATTTAAAAAAGAGCGCGGATATGAATTATCCGCCCGGCGTTGACTTATATACTAAGTTTTGCGCGGGAAAATGAGGTTTTCGTTATATATCCTTTATGCATCTCTATAAACCAATTCGCTCATTATATCCGGGTTTAGGATTTCGTTGGATATTTCGAGGATTTCGGCGGCAGTTACTTCATCTACTTTTTGCAGGTAATCTTTAAAAGTAAATACCCTGCCATAGTCAAGCACACTGCGTGCCTGCGCCTGCATGTGCACACTTTGGTTTTCGTCCATCATGGCCACCATGCCCAGGAGCTGCTGCTTGGCCTGGTGTAGCTGCACGGGGCTTAGTTTTACCTCGCGCATCTTTTTAAGTTCCTTATGCACAAGGGTGCGGCAGCGGTTCAGGTTCTTTTTATCGCAGGCAAAATAGATGCTGAAAACCCCTGTGTCCTGGTAGTTGGAGTAGTTAGACGAGATATGGTAGGTATAGCCATGTTTCTCGCGCACGGCCATGTTCAGCCGCGAACTCATACCCAGCCCCCCTAAAATATTATGGATTAATGTCAACCCATAGCGTTTTGAATCATACCGTGAATAGGCGGGGCTGCCAATCATGCAATGCGTTTGGGCAAAATCTTTTTCTTTTATTTCGTGGAAGGAATTGTTGAGGACAGGGGCTTTGCGGGTACTTTCATGGTGTATGGAAGGGCGGCCTTCGAGAAATTTATGGGCAAGGCCCTCAGCTTCTTTTATGCTTATATTCCCGGTGATGGATAATATAATATTGCCGGAAATATAATTCTCCGCCACATAAGATTTTAAAATCTCACGTTCAAGTTTGCCCACCGATTCCGATGTCCCTAATATATTAAAGCCCAAAGGGTGGTCTTTAAAAAGGATAGCATAAAATTCATCATAAATGCTTTCATCGGCGCTATCGTCATACATTTCTATTTCTTCGATGATAACCTTTTTCTCCTTTTGTATTTCCTTTTCAGGAAAAGTGGCGTTAAAGGCCATATCGGCGATGATGTCCACAGCGCGGCCCGCATATTGTTTCAGGCATGAGGCATAGTAGCAGGTTTTTTCGCGGGTGGTATAGGCATTCAGTTCACCGCCAACGTTTTCAATCCGTTTTAGGATATAGTTGGACGTCCGCTTATCAGTGCCTTTGAATACCGCATGCTCAATAAAATGCGCCACGCCATTGCTTTCAGGTGTTTCATCGCGCGAACCGGCATTGATTACCAACCCGCAATGCACAATTTCCGACAAAGTATGCGGGCGGTGGATAAGGCGTATGCCATTAGGCAGTGTTAAGTTGTAGTATGTATCTGGCACGTAGCGTTATTAAGTTATTGGGTTGTTAAGGTTCTGGGAAAAGAGTTATTAAGTTATCAGGTTATTTACGGATTCGATAAAATTCTTCACCTGTAAAATTAGGGGCTGTACAGTTGCTCGGTCAAAAGTAATAAAGTCATCATAATCGCCGCTTTGTCTCCATGCAAATAAATCAGAATAAAGTTCGCTTAGGTTTTTATCCAAAAGTTCTGTTTTGATAAATTCCTGGTGGAATTTTGTCTTTACCCCCAAATGTGTTTTCGGGTTAATGTTTTTAGTAGCTAAAATGGCGGTAACTATATAAAAGCAAGCATAGTATAGCCTATTGATACTGCCATTCCATTTTTCATTTGCGGCTAAGAGGGTTGCCTCCTGAAAAGTTTCGTTAGCCCTTTCTATCCTGTATTTTATATAATCCCATTCATGTTCTTTCAAAGTAACAATCCCTCCTGCTTGATGTTTTTATAAAAAGGGGTTGGGGCATACCGCGTTTCCCAGGTGTTTCGCGAATAAACAAATACGGAAAACCCTTCATTAGTTTCAAGTTCAAGGTCTATTAAATGATGCCGAAATTCCCTTTCGGTATTAAACGATACCTCCGGCATATTAAGAAGGATGAGAATATCCCAATCAGATTCTGAACGCGCATCGCCCCTTGCGCGGGAACCAAAAAGTATTACCTCGGCAGTAGGGTCTTTTTCGCTTATCTTTGCTTTAATGCGTTTTAATATATCCTTATCCCTTTCATTCATTGAGCAAATTTACAAAAATAAGTTAAGCTTCAAATCAAATTTTCCGTAATTCAAAATGCGGTACCTCTTACGTATAGCAACTGTTAGTTTATTAACTCACTCCCCCACATATTCATCCATCTTTGCGGCAAGTTTTCGGTCTTTATCAGTAATTGTGTTGCCTGCCGAATGGGTGCATAGTTTAACTTCCACACGGTTATATACGTTTGTCCACTCCGGGTGGTGGTCCATTTTTTCAGCAGCCAGCGCCACCCTTGTCATCCATGCAAAGGCGGTATTGAAATCCTTGAATGTAAATGTCTTTACGAGTTTATTATCAATTTCCTGCCACATCGTTTTAGTTATTAAGTTATGGAGTTATTTAGTTATTAAGGGGTGAAAGTTAATATATTTAAGGTAAAACCAGGTAATTTAGCAACTCAATAACTCACGCCCAAATAACTTAATAACCCAACAACTTAATAACTTAGCCTGATTTTCAACACTATGTGGATAATTGATATAAATATTAGGTTGTTTTATTCTTATATTTCTTAACTTTGAAAAACAATTTTAACGGATAGTTGATGGAAGAATCGCTGAACAGCTTTGAGCAGGACGGGAAATATCTGGTAGAACAATATGAAAAACTTCTGAAAGAGAAAGGGGTTATATTCTTTGAAACAGATGAATATGAAGATATTATTGATTTTTATATAAACAAGGGCGATTTTCAGAAAGCCACAATGGTGGTGGACAGCGCCCTGGTGCAGCACCCCTCTTCGGCTGCCTTTTTAGTAAGGAAGGCGCAATTGCTGTCAATATCGCAAAAGCATGACGCCTCTTTAAGGTTGCTTGAAAAAGCCCTGCTGTACGAGCCTGCTAATTTTGAAATCTTTGTACAGATAGCCAATGTATATGACGAACTGGAGAAATACCCGGAAGCCATTGGTTATTTTAGGAAGGCAATGTCTTTCGGTGTAAACCAGGATGAAATACTGCTATCGCAGGCCTATGTATATGAAAACTGGAACAAGTACGAAAAGGCCGCCGAAAGCCTCGAACTCGCTATAAAAATTAACCCCGACAACTACCAGGCCCTGTACGAACTTGCCTACTGCTATGACTATATGAATAAACCGGAACGCAGTATAGAACTATATGTAGGCTATATAGACGATAACCCCTATTCCTGCCATGCCTGGTTTAACCTCGGCCTGCTATACGCGCAAACTGAAAAATACGACAAGGCCATTGAGGCTTATGAATATGCGGGCATTATAAACGACCAGTACAGCCCCGCCTTTTATAATTTGGGCAATGTATATATGGTGATTGGCAATTACGACAAAGCCGCAGAGGCTTTTGAAACCAGCATTATCATAGAGCCGGCCAGCGCCATACTTTATTGCCAGCTTGGCGAATGTTATAAGCTGATGGAAAAGTCGGACGAAGCCCGGAGCGTATTCATCAGGGCTACCGAACTGGACCCCGTTTTGTCGGACGCATGGGAAGGGCTGGGCCTGACCTATTACTATGACGACAACTACGATACCGCCCTGTTTTACCTTAAAAAGGCCATAAAACTAAACCCGAACAACGACATCCATTGGGCCAATATGGGCCACTGCTACCTGAGCGTAGAAGATTTTGAGTCTTGCGAAAAATGCTACAAACGCGCCTTTGACCTGGACGAAAATTGCCTTGACTATATAAAGGACTATATATTTATCCTGTATTGTAACGATAAGCCTGCTGAAGCCGTTCGCCTGGCACGGCAGAAAATGGAAGAGTGGGACCAGCACCCCGAACTGCTTGCCTTGTTTGCAGGTATCATGTACGAATCAGGGAATTTCAGCCTCGGCGATAATTACCTGAAAACAGCCCTGGAAGGCGACAATGAAGCGCATACTACCCTTTTTAGCTATTTTTGGGAACTTGAGGAAAACGACCACGTATTGGCGCTTGTACAGCCGTATAAAACTAATTAATTTCGCCGGATGAATTTTTTAATAAACGAGCTTCCGGCGCGCACCGCCAAGCCCCGGCAGGATGGCCTGACGATGGTAATGGACAAAGGGCTTTCTACCCGCGAAGCAGAAGATTTTGTATCAGTCGCTTACGAATATGTTGACCTTGTAAAACTTGGCTTCGGCACCGCATTCGTTTCGCCAAACCTGAAAGAAAAACTGAAAGTGTATAAAGACGCTAACCTCCCGGCCTACCTGGGGGGTACCCTTTTTGAGGCATTTGTAGCTCGAAACAAATTTGACGAATACCGCAAAATCCTGAAAAACTACGATTTGCAATATGTCGAAGTTTCGGATGGTTCGCTGCTGATGCCGCACGACAAAAAATGCGAGTACATCGCCGAACTTGCCAAAGATTTTATCGTCCTGTCAGAAGTGGGTTCAAAGGACGCTGAAATCATCATCCCCCCATATAAATGGATACAGCAAATGAAAACCGAACTGGAGGCCGGTTCCTGGAAAGTAATCGCCGAAGCGCGCGAAAGCGGCAACGTAGGCATTTTCCGTGGTACAGGCGAAGTGCGTTCAGGTTTGGTAGATGAAATACTGACCCAAATACCCGCCGAAAAAATAATTTGGGAAGCCCCCAACAAGCCCCAGCAGGTATGGTTTATCAAATTCGTGAGCCAGAATGTAAACCTCGGCAATATAGCCATCAACGAAGCGATACCCCTCGAAACCCTCCGCATCGGCCTGCGAGGAGATACATTTTCGCACTTCATCACTTTAGACGGGGTGGATTTTAGTGTGTAGGGGGAAGGGTAAACAAATAACTTTCGGGAACTTTTGAAAGTACATAATGAAAGGTAAAATACTCGTTACAGGAGGCACGGGGTATATTGGGTCGCATACGGTGGTGGAACTGATGCAGGCGGGGTATGGCGTGGTGGTGATTGATAACCTGTCCAATTCTAAAATCGAAGTGCTCGACGGGATAAAAAAAATAACCGGCGCTGCGCCAGGGTTTTTTCAAATTGACCTGAGTAATGAAGAAGCGGCTTTTGCATTCTTCCAGGGCAATAAAGACATACAAGCCGTTATCCATTTTGCTGCATTTAAGGCCGTTGGCGAGTCGGTGGAGAAACCTTTGGAGTATTACCGTAACAACCTTTCGTCCCTAATCAACCTACTGGTGGGCATGAATAGTATTGGTTTGCAAAATTTGGTTTTCTCCTCCTCCTGCACCGTTTACGGGCAGCCGGATGAATTGCCGGTAACCGAAAAAGCGCCCATTAAAATAGCCGAATCGCCTTATGGCAATACCAAGCAGATATGCGAAGAAATAATAGAAGATACGGTGAAAACAGGAAGCGCAAAAGCTATTTCGCTACGGTATTTCAACCCCATTGGCGCCCATGCTTCGGCGAATATCGGGGAACTGCCGATTGGTACGCCCAATAACCTTGTCCCCTATATTACGCAAACTGCTATCGGCAAAAGGGAAATATTGACTGTTTACGGCAATGATTACCCCACCAAAGACGGCACCTGCATACGCGACTATATCCATGTTGTGGATTTGGCTAAGGCACACGTAGTGGCTGTAGAGAGGTTATTGACGGGAAAAAACAAACATCCTTATGAGGTTTTTAACCTTGGCACGGGCAATGGGTTTACGGTTTTAGAGGTCATTAATACATTTGAAAAAGCGACAGGCGTACCGCTCAATTACCGCATCGGCGCACGCCGGGCGGGCGACGTTACTGCCGTATATGCCGATACCTCCTTCGCCAACCACGAACTCGGCTGGAAAGCACAGGAAACCCTCGAAAGCATGGTGCAGTCGGCATGGGAATGGCAGAAAAAATTAGGAGACAGGAATTAGAAACTATAAATGGGGGAGTTTTGTACCTTTGAATAAAATAAATGGATATGAAATACGGCGCAGTAAGCATAGACCCGGAAACTGTTAGCGGAACGCCAGTATTCGTTGGAACGCGAGTTTTTATTGAAACCCTTTTCGATTATTTGGAAGGAGGGGAAACACTGGAGGAATTTTTAGAGAATTTCCCTTCGGTATCACGAAAAAAAGCCCTTCAAGCCCTCGAAATGGCAAAAACGGCAATTATAACAAAAGAAATATTAAATGCTAATTTTATTTCCCATTAACTAAAACCTAACACCCTAAACCTAAAACCTATTATTAATGAAACACATACTCATCACCGGCGGGGCCGGCTTTATTGGCTCGCATACGGTAAGGCATTTTGTAAAAAAATACCCGGACTGTCATATTATTAACCTGGATGCGCTGACGTATGCAGGCAACCTGGCTAACCTGGCCGATATAGAAACCGCCCCTAATTATACTTTTATTAAGGCTGATATTACTGATAAAGAACAAATAAGGCAGGTATTTGAAAAATATAAATTTGACGGCATTATACACCTTGCCGCCGAGTCGCACGTGGATAGGTCTATTATGTACCCCGACAGCTTTGTAGTTACCAATGTAGTAGGAACGCTAAACCTGCTGAATGCGGCCAATACACAGTGGAAAGGGGATTTTAGCAATAAACTTTTCTACCATGTGTCAACCGATGAAGTGTATGGCAGCCTGGGCAAAGAAGGCTATTTTACCGAAGAAACCCCGTATGACCCGCGCTCGCCCTATTCGGCCTCTAAGGCGTCAAGCGACCATTTGGTGCGGGCTTATTTTCATACTTATGGCCTGCCTGTGGTAATTACCAACTGCTCGAATAACTACGGGCCTTATCAATTCCCTGAAAAGTTAATCCCGCTGATGCTTCATAATATTAAGAACAACAAGCCACTGCCCGTATATGGCAAGGGCGAAAACGTGCGCGACTGGCTTTGGGTAACCGACCATGTTGAGGCCATAGATTTGGTATATCATAAAGGCAGGCACGGCGAAACCTACAATATAGGCGGCAATAACGAATGGAAAAACCTGGACCTGGTACTACGCTTGTGCGGAATCATGGATAAAAAACTTGGGAGGGCTGAGGGTACATCGGCGGGGCTGATAACCTACGTGAAAGACCGCGCCGGGCATGACCTCCGCTATGCCATTGACGCCTCAAAAATAAAAAAAGAACTTGGCTGGCAGCCCACCATTGCTTTTGAAGAAGGCTTCGACAAAACCGCCGACTGGTACCTTGCCAATGATGCCTGGCTAAATAACCTTACCAGCGGCGCCTATATGAGTTACTACGAAAAGCAGTACGAAAAGCGGTAAGAGTAAGTCGCCACTCCTTACTATCTTTGAAGCCTGAATTTGGTCATAGCAAAAAATGAAAATAGAAAAATACCTGCCAAACCTGCTCACATTCGCCAATCTTTTTTGTGGCTTTTTGGGTATTGTTTCCTGCCTTAACGAAAGTTATTTTTACTGGCCGCCAAACGACCCTTATGCCATTAATGCAATGGGCGGCAATATTGTTTTTGCAGGGTTTTTGGTGTTTTTGGGCGCTTTTTTTGATTTGTTCGATGGCATGGCCGCACGGTGGGTAAAATCAACCTCCCCTATCGGCAAAGAACTTGATTCGCTTACCGATATGGTAACATTTGGCGTACTGCCTGCGCTTATCTTATATGATTTATTACTCCATTCGCACACCTGGTGGTTATATTCAGCTTATATCGGCTATACCCCGTTAGGGATGCTCCTGCCCTTCCTCCTTACGGCGGGCGCGGCGTGGCGGCTTGCCAAATTTAATACCGACGCCACCCAAAGCAAAACATTCAGCGGGCTGCCTACCCCTGCCTGCGCCATGTTTTTCGCCTCTTTCCCGCTAATCATGCGTTACAGCGATGTGCTGATATTCAAGTTTGACGTGGTGTATATCTCCAATATTATATTAAACCCCTTATTTTTAATTCCCCTCATCCTGCTTTTCTCATGGCTGATGGTTTCTAAAATCAGGCTCTTTTCATTGAAGCTGAATGGGTTTTCGTACAAAAACAACAGGTTCGCGTTCAACTTCGCTGCCGCCTGCATCCTTATTTTTATCATATTCCGGTGGGTAGGCGTGCCGTTAATTATCATGTTATTTATAATTTTGTCAATTGTAAGAAAGAAAAATCTGAAACACGGATTAGACGGATTAAATGATTTCACAGAGAAAAAGGAATAATTAAGAAAATGAAATTCAAAGCGCAAATAGATGTAATGACCATGCCGGAAATCCTTGACCCGCAAGGCAAAGTAGTAACCGGCAGCCTGCATAACCTTGGCATGGCCGGGGTATCGGACGTCCGCATAGGCAAGCATATAACCTTGTTCGTAGAGGCAGAAAATGAAACCATTGCAAAGTCAGTAGTTGATGACGCCTGCAAAAAACTGCTGGCAAATGTGATTATGGAAAACTATAGTTTTGAATTGGAAAAATGCTAATAATACTTAAATTCGTATCATGGAGAATGTCGATTATTCAACAAGGATAACAATAGAACCTGGCAAACGCGGCGGTAAACCGTGTATAAGGAGTATGCGGATAACGGTATATGATGTATTGTCTTGGCTTGCTTCAGATATGAGTGAGAAACAGATACTCGAAGATTTTCCAGAATTGGAAAGAGATGATATTCGTGCTGTGCTGGCGTGGGCGGCAGATAGGGAACAAAAAATCACTCATTAGCTAAAATGCCACAGATTCACTAATTAAGCTTATTAATACATAAATTAAATAAGATGCCATAGATTCGCAGATTGCTAATATTAAATCTGTGAATCCGTGGCAATTTTTAACCAAATGAGAAAACCCTTTTTACTTCTCGTTTTTCATTTTTCATTTTTCATTGCCCCCGCCCAGGATACTTCCTTTGCCCGCGCTACGATGGATACCCTTTGCAGCCCTTATTTTGCTGGGCGCGGCTATGTGGACAAGGGGGCGGAAAAAGCATCGGATTTCATTTCGGCAGAATTCAAAAAAAACAAACTGGAGCGCCTGCATGGCGAATCAGGTTATTTCCAAAAGTTTGAAATGGCAGCCAATACTTTTCCCAGCAAACTTTATTTTGCTGTGGACAGAAAAGAGTGGAAACCCGGCCAGGATTATTTAATTGACCCCTCATCGCCGGGTATTTCACGGCAGCCTTTAAGGCTTTATTATGTAACGGACAGCTTTATTGAGCATTTCGCTCAAATAAAAAACCGCCTTGCCATGCAGCCCTTTGCCCTTGTAATTGATGAGGGATGGCTTAAAAAAAGGAAGGATGATTCTACCATCAGGGAAAGACTGGCAGGCGCAAACCCCACTGCCTATATTTACCTTAAAGACAAACTGATATGGGATGCCGCGCAAAAAGTTGGCCCTACCCCTATTATCTGGGTGAAAAAAGCCGGTTTCCCTAAATATGCAAAAGGCGTTATCCTGGAGATTGAAAATGAATTCATCCCCAAAAACCCGATGCGGAATGTGATTGGATACGTAAAAGGCAAAAAATACCCCGATTCGTTTTTTGTGTTTTCTGCCCACTATGACCACCTTGGCAGGATGGGGGCGGATGCCTATTTTCCCGGCGCCAACGATAATGCCAGTGGCGTGGCCATGCTCTTAGATTTAGCGCATTACTACAGCCAGCCTGAAAACCAACCCGATTATTCTATTGTATTTATTGCATTTACAGGCGAGGAGGCAGGCCTGGTGGGTTCGACCTACTATACCAAAAACCCGCTGTTCCCATTAAATAAAATTTCGTTTCTCATCAACCTCGACCTGGAAGCCAATGGGCAGGACGGAATGATGGTAGTGAATGGGGCCGTTTTTACCCACGACTACAATCGGCTCGACTCGCTGAACAAAGCGCACAACTACCTGAAAGAAATTAAGAAACGGGGCAAAGCCGCCAACAGCGACCATTACCCGTTTTTTGTAAATGGCGTGAGGTGCTTTTATGTCTATCTGTTAGGCGAATACCCCTACTACCACGACATCTATGATACGCCCGAAAAACCTACCTTGAAAGGGTATTTAGGCGCATTTCATTTACTGACAGATTTTGTGGGGCTGGAAGGGAAGTGAAAAAGGTATTTAAGGAAACCTCTAAAAACTAACTTTATTTAAACTGAAATATTGTCTATTAAATTATACAATATTAATTATGAAGCGTTTACAATTTTTCTCTGTGTTCTCTGTGCGCTCTGTGGTTATATTTTTTGTGGTTATTAGAAGTGTCCTTAATTCAAAAAATTGTTCCCCATTATAGCTTTGTTCGGCAATCTTTAAATTTCCCATTCGGTGAAATCCCAAAATTAATCCTAATTTACCCCCCTGAAATATAAGCAAAGAGTAAATATGAAGATTATTGATATAAAAGCCATGCGCGGCCCAAATTACTGGTCGGTAAGGCGGCGGAAACTTATCCTGATGAAACTGGATATAGAGGAACTGGAACAAAGGCCGACCAACAAAATTGATGGTTTCCTCGAAAGGCTTGAGGCCATGTTCCCTGCTATGATAGAGCACCGCTGCTCGCCTGGCGTGCGCGGCGGGTTTTTCATGCGGGTAAAAGAAGGCACCTGGATGGGCCATGTTATAGAACACATCGCCCTTGAAATTCAAACGCTGGCCGGTATGGAGTGTGGGTTCGGCCGCACCCGCGAAACTACCAATAAAGGGGTCTATAATATCGTTTTCTCCTATATGGAAGAAAAAGTGGGCGTGTATGCCGCAAAGGCAGCCGTTCGGATAGCCGAGGCGCTCATTACCGGCGAACCCTACAACCTGGAAGATGATATTCTCGCTATGCGCGAAATCAGGGAGCGCACACGGTTTGGCCCAAGCACTGGTTCTATTGTGGACGAAGCGATTGCACGTGATATTCCCTACATTCGGCTGAATGATGAATCGCTGGTACAGCTTGGTTATGGTAAAAACCAGGTGCGTTTCCGCGCCACGATGACCGACCGCACAAGTTCCATAGCAGTGGACCTTGCCAGCAATAAAGACGAAACCAAGCGGATGCTCCAGGAAGCCGCGATTCCGGTAGCCAAGGGCCTTTGCATTTCGCTGCCGGAAGAAGTAAAAGAGGCCATTGATAAAATTGGTTTCCCGCTTGTGTTCAAGCCGCTTGATGGCAACCATGGCAGGGGCGCTTCCATCAATGTAAAAACGGAAGAAGAGGCCAATGCCGCTTTTGAACACGCCAAAAAATATTCCAGGAGAATCATCGTCGAAAAATTTATAACGGGTTTCGATTTCAGGATACTCGTCATAGACCATAAGTTTATCGCCGCCGCCCTGCGCGAGCCCGCCAATGTAGTCGGCGATGGGGTATCAACTATTCAGCAGCTTATTGAAAAAGAAAACACGGACCCCCGCCGTGGCTACGGGCACGAAAAAGTCCTTACCGAAATCAGCATAGACCGTGAAACTACCGAGCAGCTTGCGAAGAAAAATTATACCATAGATACCATATTGCCGAAAGGAGAAACCTGCTATGTAAAAGGCACGGCCAACCTTAGCACGGGCGGCACTTCTACCGATGTAACAGACATAGTACACCCAACCAATATTTTTATTTTTGAGCGTATTTCCCGCGTTATCGGGCTGGATATATGCGGTATAGACATCATGGCCACCAACCTGAGCGAACCGCTTGAAGATACCGGCGGCGTAGTGCTGGAAGTCAATGCCGCGCCCGGCTTCCGTATGCACCTGGCGCCTGCCAATGGCCTTCCGCGAAATGTGGCCGCGCCTGTGCTTGATATGCTTTACCCTCCCGGAAAATCTTGCCGCATCCCCATCATTGCCATTACAGGCACCAATGGCAAAACCACTACCACCCGCCTCATTGCCCATATTGTCAAGAATATCGGCTACCGCGTGGGCTTTACTACGTCTGACGGCATATATGTGGGCAATGCCATGCTCACCAAAGGCGATACTACAGGCCCGGTAAGCGCCGAATTTATTTTGAAAGACCCTACCGTAGAGTTTGCCGTGCTGGAAACTGCTCGTGGTGGCATCCTCCGTGCAGGGCTTGGTTTTGGCCATTGCAACGTAGCCGTAGTTACCAATATACAGGAAGACCACATGGGCCTCCTCGACATCAATACACTGGAAGATATGGCCAAAGTAAAAGGCGTGGTAGTGGAAAGCGTATGGAAAGACGGCTACGCGGTGCTGAATGCCGACAACAAATATTGCGTTTCCATTGGCGATAATGCGTCCTGCAATATTGCCTATTTCAGCATGGATGAGAACAACCCTATCATCGTCGAACATTGCAAAAAAGGGGGTATTGCGGCTATTTACGAAAACGGCTTTATCACCATCAAAAAAGGTGATTGGAAATTCAGGGTCGAGAAAGTAACCATGGTTCCCCTCACCTTTGGCGGGCGGGTAACCTTTATGATATACAATGTACTGGCTGCCACCCTTGCCGCCTATGTTTATGGCTTTAAGATAGAAGACATTCGCACCAGCCTCGAAACCTTCATCCCCTCTTCTGCCCAAACCCCGGGGCGGATGAATATCTTTGACTTTAAAGACTTTAAAGTGATGATTGATTTTGCGCATAATACCGATGGGTTCAATGGCATAAAAGAATTTCTCACCACTATTGATTCCCCATACAAAATCGGCATCATCACCGGCACCGGCGACAGGCGCGATAACGACATCCGCAACCTCGGGCGTATTTCAGCCCAGATGTTCGACCATATTATTATCCGCCAGGACAAATTCCTGCGTGGCCGTGAGGCGGACGATATTGTGCGTCTGCTGGTAGAGGGCATAAAAGAACAAAAGCCCGGCCAGTCCTACGAATACATCCCCAAAGAAATAGAAGCGCTAAACCATGCCTTCACCCTGGTAAAACCCGGTACCTTCATCACTGCCCTTAGCGATGTAATTGATAATGCCATAGAAGTAGTTCAGGGCTATATGGACCGGGAACGGGGGATTTAGGGGGAATGAGGAATGGATGGGTATAATTCCTAATTTCTTCAGTACCCCATAAACTCATTTGCTTTTTCGGCTATGAGCCTGAACCAATAAGTATAGTTTTGCGGGTTTTCTTCAACATCGCTGATGATGAGTTTTGGGCTTTCCCATTTCCAATTTTGTACTTCGGCTTTATCCGGTAGCGGGCGCCCGTTCCATTTTCCGGCATACACGTAGTCAAGTTCATGCTCATACATCCCATTGCCGAAATCGGTATAATAAGTAAAATCAAATATTTTCCTGATACCGCAACTAAAGCCCATCTCTTCATCTAACCGGCGGAGCGCTGCGGCACCGGTATTTTCGCCTTTGCGCGGGTGGCCGCAACAGGTATTCGTCCACAAACCAGATGAGTGGTATTTGCCATCCGCCCGTTGCTGTAGCAGCCATTCATTTTTATCGTTGTAAATAAAAACAGAAAATGCCCTGTGAAGCAAACCTTTCCGGTGGGCTTCCAGTTTTTCAATAAAACCTGTTTCGAGGTCGTTTTCATCTACAAGGATAATGTCTTCTTGTACAAACATAGCCCACTATTACGAATTAATTTTTTCGGGATTTAATCGGAACAACATTAATGCCGCTAAGGTTTAAAAAAACTTAAAATGAAAAAAATGCCACAATTAGCCACAGGTTCACTGTTTATTATACATCGCGTAAATTTAATCTATGAACCGATGTCAATTTTTACCTGAATTTATTCCAATAAGTACGTATCAGTAAATAATATAGCCAGCCGGCAAGAATATTAACGGGCAAAGCGAAATAAAAAGGCATACCGGCAAAAAACAATTGAAAAAATAAAAGCCCTGGTATTAATAACCCCAACCCAATAACCCCCCATTTCCGCCAATATGTGGCCCCCGCACCAAATATTATAACAAAGAATCCCAGGGTACCCGCCACCCCAAAAGGGAAAGTGCTTTCAGGGCCATTGGCATTTACATCATTGCCGATATAATAAAAAAGGCCCAGCAGCACATCAATGGCAAACAGGAATATTAAAACAACGGTACGGCAGCCATTATTATCGGAATAACTTTTAGTCGGCTTGTGGTTTACTTCTTCGTTTTGTTCCATTTTTGTGAGGCAAAGATAGGGAATGAGAGTTGTTGCAGTCCTCAAAATTTTGCTTCCGGTATGTTTTTGTGGCCCAAAAAATAATTTCTTATTCTTTAAAACCCCAAACTGCTTAAATCAAGGCCGGGGATATTGGGTATTACTCCGCGCATTTCGTCCTGGGTTACTTCTTTTTTGCGGGCGTCAGCTTTCGCAATGGCATTATTTAACGTTTCTGTAAGTATATGTTCCCGTTCTTCCGGGGAATATTTATCGTAAAACTCTGGGGCTATACTTATTTTTTTAATCGTGCGGTCAGCAGTGATGGTTATTTTCACCACACCACCAAGTTCCGGTTCTTCAAGCACTATGGTTTTCAGCTTTTCTTTTACTTCCGCCATTTTTTCTTTTACCTCGCCTACTTTGCCGAGGATTTTAAACATATCAAACATTCTTTCGTAAGTTATTAGGTTATTAAGTTATTGGGTTATCTGTTAAGAAGCTATTCTTTCCTTAATAACTTAGTAACCTAATAACCCAATAACTCTTCTACAAAGGTAATGTAAACTATTGTAAAGCATTTTATGTTTAATTTTGCAAGGGGTAACATACGAATAAAGTGGCAGGCGAACCTACGATACTTAATTTATTAAAAGAACATGATTTGCGCATCACCAATAGCCGGATAGATACGCTAGGGGTTTTTGTGAATAACCACTTTGCTATGTCGCAGCCGGAACTTGAAAAAAACTTAGGCGATGAATATGACAGGGTAACGATTTACCGGACCCTGACAAGTTTCCTTGAAAAAGGCCTTATACATAAGGTGCTTGATGATGCCGGCGCAGCAAAATATGCGCTATGCACCCATTCCCACAACACCCGCGAACACGCCGATGAGCATATCCATTTTAAATGTGTGCAATGCGGGAACACACATTGTATTGAAAACCTGCACCTCCCTGATTTTTCAGCGCCGGCCGGTTATACATTTTTTGATACGCAAATACTTATTCATGGCCTTTGCCCGGAATGTAATACCAAAGGGATAGCTAAAATAGCTTGAGGTTTTGCAAGCCGCCCGCTTTTCGCTCAAATTGTTTATCTACAAAATGTCATTTTTTATGGCCTGCAACCTGTATTCCCCGGTAACTGTTTTCCTGTTTCAATCTTTCATTTTTCATTCTTCGCCTTACGGTTGTAAGGCTTTCTACTGTTTTCTACTTAAAACGGGTAGCCCTTTGCTGTAGTTTTGCTGAAAAAAAAGTTAAATTACTATGCTGAAAAAATTCTTTTTATGTGTGATTTGTGTGGCCGGGTGCTACCTCTTTATGGTAGCGGGTGTAAAAGAAGAAGCTTATAGCGGTACCCTTATCGGTACCTGGATGAGGCAGGACAAACAATGCTCTGTAACTATTTATACACAGGGCGATAAATATTGCGGTAAAATAACATGGCTGCAAAACCCGAATGTAAACGGCAAGCCTGCTATGGATACGCATAACAACAGGCCGCTGATGGGTATGCAGGTACTTCAGGGCTTTAGCTATGAAGGCCATAAAATATGGTCGGAAGGCAAAATGTATGAACCTGCTGAAGGCAAAGACCATTCGTGCAAAATTAAACTGGTTGACTATAATACCCTTGAAGTACATGACTTTACCGGCCTGCCTATTTTTGGCGGCCAGAATGAAACATGGAAGCGGGTGAAGTAAAGAGTAAATGTATTTTGTTCATGTGTTAAAAGAGGGTAGCCTAAACGCTACCCTCTTTTTGTGTTAAAACCATATCATTGTTAGCCCACTTTTCGGAATTCATTTTTTAACCAATTATTAACTACCAATTTCTAATCCATTTTCCTAATTTTGCGCCAAAATTGATACAGATATGCTTCAAACAATTGACATCAGGGAACTGAACGAAAAAGTACAACGCGAAAGCACCTTTCTGGATGCGCTGAATATGGAAATAGGCAAAACCATCATTGGCCAGAAAAACATGGTGAACAGTATGCTCATTGCCATGCTTTCCAATGGCCACATCCTGCTTGAAGGGGTGCCCGGCCTGGCCAAAACGCTTGCTATTAAGTCGCTTGCCTCAGCGCTGCATACCAAATTCAACCGGATACAATTTACCCCTGACCTCCTCCCCGCCGACCTTGTGGGCACTATGATTTATAATATGCCTACTAATCAATTTATCGTCCGCAAAGGGCCTGTTTTCGCCAACTTTATCCTTGCGGATGAAATAAACCGCGCCCCGGCCAAAGTGCAGAGCGCCCTGCTGGAAGCCATGCAGGAAAAACAGGTAACCATTGGCGATACTACTTATAAGCTCGACGACCCGTTTGTGGTGCTTGCTACCCAAAACCCGATTGAGCAGGAAGGCACTTACCCGCTGCCCGAAGCGCAGGTGGACCGCTTTATGATGAAGGTGGTTATCAATTACCCTACAAAAGATGAAGAAAAAACGATTCTCCGAAAATCCGTAACTGAAGAGTTTGGCGCCATAAACCCTGTAGCCGGCCCGGAAGATATTATCCGCGCCCGCAAAGTGGTACGGGAAGTATATATGGATGAAAAAATTGAACAATATATTATAGACATAGTATTTGCTACCCGTAGCCCGGAAACCCATCAATTGCCTAACCTGAAACCGCTTATCAGCTATGGCGGCTCGCCCCGTGCAAGCATTAACCTTGCTATGGCGGCCAAGGCCTTTGCCTTTACTAAAAAACGTGGTTTCGTCATCCCTGAAGACGTCAGGGCTATTTGCTACGATGTACTCCGCCACCGCATAGGCCTCAGCTACGAAGCCGAAGCCGAAAATATTACCACCGATACCATAATTAACGAGATACTTAATAAAGTAATAGTACCGTAAAGGGGAAAGTTAATGGTTATTAAGTTATTGAGTTATTAAGGCTGTATAGTAAACCTTAATAACTTATTAACCCGATAACTTAATAACTTATTAACCTGATAACTTAATAACTCAATAAAATGAATACCGTAGAGCTATTAAAAAAAGTACGTAAAATCGAAATTAAGACGCGGGGGCTTACCACGCAGCTTTTTTCGGGCGAGTACCATAGCGCTTTTAAGGGCCGGGGTATGTCATTTGCCGAGGTGCGGCCTTACCAGTTTGGCGATGATGTACGGGCTATTGACTGGAATGTAACGGCAAGGTATAATGAACCTTATATAAAAATCTTCGAGGAGGAACGCGAACTTACCGTGATGCTGCTCGTGGATGCCAGCCGTTCAGGGTTTTTTGGGACGCAAAAGATGTTCAAAAACGAATTGATGGCTGAAATATCGGCCATTTTATCCTTTTCTGCGATAAGTAACCAGGATAAAGTGGGCATTATGTTTTTCAGCGACCAGGTAGAAAAATTTATCCCTCCCAAAAAAGGAAAATCGCATATACTGCGGATTATCCGCGAAATCATAAACTTTACCCCCCAGCACAAGCAAACAAATATCAAAGGGGCATTACAATTTTTTACGCAGGTAATGAAGAAAAAGTGTATCGCCTTTGTCCTGTCCGATTTTATGGATACAGGATATGAAGACGCGTTGAAAATAACCGGTAAAAAACACGACCTTGCAGGCATTCGCATTTATGACCCTATGGAAGTGGCGCTGCCCAAAGTGGGGATGATGCGGATGGAAGACGCAGAAACCGGCGAAGATTTTTGGATAGACACGGGCCATAAGGGCCTGCGCGATGCCTATGCCGAACGCCAGCGCGAAATGCACCAGTATTTCAAGCGCACTTTCCAGAAAAACGGCGTTGATTTTATTGACATTAGTACCAACCAGCCATACCTCGCACCGCTGCACAATTTCTTTAAAAAAAGGGGGGCGAAGAGATGAGGAAAAAAGGTTATGGGTTATGGGTTATGGGTTATGGGTCGCCATCCCTACCTTTTACTATCGACAAATCTTTTAAAGCACGGTTCCGCCGTCATTGTGGAATTTTTTGGCGCGTCGGAAATCTCATTATGAAACACCCATCTTCACTGCCAAAAAATATCCGCAATCCCCTGGCAAAAGCCCTGCCCTTACTCTTTTTGTTTCTCAACTCCTTTTCGGTCTTTGCACAGCCAACGGTTAAAGTAACGACCGATAAAAACAGGTACATAGTCGGTGATAGGATTGATGTAAAAATAACCGTTCAAAAACCGGAAGGTTATTTTATTTCCTGGCCGCAGTTTCCGCCAAATTACGGCAGGTTCGAGCCTATGGATTCGATGATAGAAGACAGCGCCCCCAATGGTAGTTTATATCACCGCACCATCCCTGTTTCCGCTTACGATTCCGGTAAATTTACTTTCCCGGCCCTGCCTATTTTCTATCGCCATAAAGGCGACACCACCCAGAAAATATTGTTCACCGATTCTTTTCAAATTACGGTGCTGCGGGTAGGGGTTGATACATCAAAGGCTTTCATGCCCATCAAAGCCCCGGAAAAACTGGCCTATACCTGGCAGGAACTGCTTCCCTATATTATCGGCGGGGCCTTGCTCCTTGCTATTCTCATTACGCTTATAGTAATGTATATCAAGAAAAAGAAAAAAGAAGCCTTACTGGGCAAGCCCCTGTTGCCGCCCTATGAAGAAGCGATGGAAGAACTGCACAAACTTAAAAAGCAGCAACTATGGGAGCAGGGCGAAATCAAGCATTATTATATTCGGTTGTCAGATATTGTTCGGCGGTATATTGAAAGGCGTTTTGGCATTGAAGCCATGGAATCTACAACCAATGAAATTATACGCGCATTGCGAAAAACAGATACCGAAGAGTTGGCGCGGATGAAGCTTAAAGAACTGCTTGAACTGTCCGACCTGGTAAAATTTGCAAGGCTCACCACCATTGCCGACGACAACCTTAACAGCTATGTGATGGCCATTGATTTTGTAGAGATGACGCGGCCCGCCATACTGCCCAACGAACCCGAAAAGAAGGCATAAGGCGCTTTTTATCGCATCTTTTTTTATATTTTATTAGGCTAATAATAAGTGTATTATAAAATAATAATATAAATTTATAGAAAAATTGAACCTCATATATTCAGATGTGTAATATATTTGTCAGCAACTGCGAATAAATATAGCAACTGAGCCATGAAAGCGTATAACCTGGATACACGTTTCAACTTCGGAAAATATGAAGGGAAAACACTCGAAGATGTTTTTAAAGAGGACCCGCAATACATTGACAAATGCCTTGTAGGGATAGATGATTTTGTGATTGATGAAAAGGCAGTCCAGAAACTTTTTGAAACCTACCCCGACAAGGAATTGAGTGATGAAGCCATAGACGCCAACCTCGATAAGCTTGATGCGATGGACCTGGACGATGACAATATACTTTTTCCCGAAGAAATTTATGACGGCTTTGAAAACGAAGAAGAACAAGGCGTTGAAGATGATTTAGAACTGGATGAAAATGAAGACAACGGTTTGTTTGACGAGGACGAATTTGATGACGACTGGAAAGATGAAGGCGCGGAAGAAGACGATGATTTCAGGTAAATCCGCTTCTTTTTAAAAACTTTACAAAAGTTCTTTACCCTCGGAAAGTTAATCTTGCAAACACCATAGAACTTCTTTTAGCCTAATTTTGCAATCAAGGCAGCAAACTATTGATAATCTCTATATTTAAAACAAATCATATAGCGGTATATTTTTACCTGGTACTGTATGCTTTTTTGCTTAGGGGTTTTTTTCTATACCATCCGGTTATGGTCGAGGTGCCGGGCAATTCCTTAGCGGGCAAATTTTTATACCAGAATATTGCCCTCCAAAAATGGTCGGCCTTTTTGCCACAGCTTGCCGATATACTGCTTACCATTGCCGAAGCAATATTTTTAAATTTTATTCTTACCATCAATGGCCTTTTCGACAGGCAGACCTTTGTACCTGCCATGGTTTTCATCACTTTCTCGTCCCTGTTCCCACAATGGATAGCGTATGACGTCGCTACCATAGCTTCATTATTCATCCTCCTTTCCCTATACAACCTTTTCCGGTTGGCTGATAAAGACCTATCGCGAAACAACATCTTTTTCACTTCCTTATACATTGGCCTCGCGTCCCTTTTTTATTTTCCCGCCACCCTTTTCATCCTTATTATCCTTATCGGGCTGCTCACCCGCAGCTACATTGTACGCGATTTTTTTGCTTATTGCCATTGGGTTTGTTTTGCCTTTTTATTTTATCGGCATCTGGTTTTATTACCAGGGGGGGCTGCAGAACTACATCGGTTTATTGTTTTCAGTGTTTAAAGAAAGATATACTTTATTCTATATCAATACCCCCCAGCTTATATTTCTACTCTTTATTTTTGTTTTATCTATTACCGGTTTCCTTATTTGGTTTAGTGGCCCTGGTTATAAAGTTATCAGGCAGCGCCGCCTTATGAACCTGTTTATCTTCTACTTTATTATTGCGCTTTTCGCTACCCCGGCTGTAAACAGCGATAAAATTGTCTATCTAAAAGCCCTTATGATGCCTGCATCCGTATTTGCTGCCAGGTTTTTTGACGCCGCTAAACTCCGCTTTTATCACCATATCTTATTTGCTTTGCTGCTTGCCGGAATTTTATTTTTCCAATTGATATTTTTTGGCGTGTTCAAGGTTTGATGGGGGGGCCTGCTGTCCCATCATCACTGTTTTCAAGTTTCATATTTCCATTCTATTTTAGAATAAAATTTGATTATTTTAAACATAATCATCTAATAAATAACAAATTACAATTTTATCAGCCGTTTTTTAGAATACATTGTCCGTTTTTAGTATCCAATTCCCTCCAATCGCCGTTTTTCCATGAAAGCTTTGGCGCTCCTTCTCCCGTTTTCTTTTATGGAAACAACATCGTCCCCCTCTCCATTTGGTGATGGGTAAGGCGTGAGGTTAGGCCCACCATTACTATTAATGGCGCGAAATCGTTTTTTCGCTTACGCAAGGTACAAAATTATTCTGACATTATGCCAAAAAAACCAATAAATCTTTTAGGTTTGCTTATAGCGCCATCCACGCCCATAGTTCTATACGGGTTGCTTATAAAATCCACTCATGCACTAATCCTATCCTTTCATACATAAATTCATACCGTTCATACAATTTTATTAAAAATATGCTTGATTGTCATTTTAAAATTGCAACCTTGCAATACCTGTATTGGTTGAATTAATATTCAGAAAAAGTCTAATGCGGTAAAAAAGCCTGCCCGCCGCTCATTTCTTTTATTAATACTATTATTTACTTGTTCAAGCGCTTTTTGCAATGCGTTTGGCTCTTTTTCTTGTGTTTGAAACGCCTGTATAGCGGGCGCCTCAATGGCGTGGGGCTTTAGCCCCCATGTTATCACGCATTGAATGGAATAGTGATTTTTAAAACTTTAAAATAATTAGATAATGACAACTTTTAACACAAAACTTAAATCATTCCTATCAGGAATTGTATTTTTACTTTGCCTCGCTAAAGTAGCGCATGGGCAAACCGTCATTTACAACACTACCGCATCAGGCACCCATGGTGCCGAAAATTCCTTCTTTGGCTATTTAGCAGGCCCTGCTACCTATACCTCCGGTGGGGATAATAATGCATATTTTGGTTATGCAGCAGGAGCTTATACTACTTCCGGAGCCAATAATGTTTTCATCGGTGCTGTGACAGGCTCATTTAATACCATTGGTTCCGATAATGTTTTTTCAGGATATGCGGCAGGCAATTACAATACTACTGGCAGTTATAATGTTTTCATAGGTTATTATGCAGGTTTGTCCAATACCACCGGCTTCTCCAATAGTTTCTTTGGCGCCGCCTCCGGCAATACCAATTCCACAGGCTTCCAAAATGTATTCATCGGTGATAGTGCCGGCTATTCCAATACTACTGGTAATGGCAATATCTTCACAGGGGTTCAGGCAGGCTATTCCAATACTACTGGCAAGCATAATATTTTTTGCGGCAGTGGGGCAGGCTATTTGAGTTCCGTAGGCTCTGGTAATATATTCACCGGCTTCACTTCTGGCTTTAGCAATACCACCGGTTCCTATAATAGTTATTATGGCAATGCGGCAGGCTTTTCCAATACCGGCGGTTCTAAAAACGCTTTTTTCGGCGATAGCGCAGGCTTTCATAATACTACTTCTCAAAATGCTTTCTTCGGCTATGGGGCCGGGGTAGCGAATACCATAGGCAACCAAAATGTTTTCAGCGGCTACCAGGCAGGCTACTCCAATACTACCGCTTATGACAATGTTTTTAATGGCTACAGGGCCGGTTACTCCAATACCACCGGCCTTTACAATGTTTTCAGCGGCGGCCAGACGGGTTATTACAATACTATGGGCAGCAATAATACTTTTAATGGTTATGAAGCAGGCTTTGTAAATACTACCGGCAGCGGTAATGCTTTTAGCGGCTCGCAGGCAGGGTATCAAAATACCACCGGCAGCGATAATGTTTTCAGTGGCGCCGCTACCGGCAATTCAAATACCACCGGCAGCAATAATACTTTCAGTGGCTACGAGGCGGGCTTTTTCAATACCAATGGTATTGGCAATACTTTTGAGGGCTTTTTTGCGGGCTATGCCAACGCTACCGGTAGCCACAATACAATAATAGGCGATAGCGCCAATGTGGGCAGCGCCAGCCTTACCAACGCCACCGCCATTGGCTATAATGCCAAAGTAAGCCAAAGCAATAGCATCGTCCTCGGCAATGGCGCCAATGTAGGCATTGGTACCTCTGCCCCAAATGCAAAAGCCGTTTTAGACCTGACTTCTACTACCCAGGGCTTGCTTATTCCCCGTATGAATACTACCCAGCGCAATGCCATTAGCGGCCCGGCCACGGGCCTTCAGGTGTATGACAATACACTGAACCAATTGTATGTATATAATGGTACAGCCTGGGTGGCGAGTGGTACAGGCGCCTATACCGGCGGCGCTGGCATTTCCATAATTGGTTCACAAGTCAATTCCGTTTGGTCAACCACTGGCAATAATATTTATAACAATAATAGTTTAGGCAACGTAGGTATCGGCACATCTTCCCCCGCCTATACTCTGCAAGTAAATGGCACAGCCGCCAAGCCCGGCAGCGCTACCTGGACCATTGCCTCCGACGCCCGGCTAAAGACTAATATAACGCCTTATAATGAAGGGCTAAACGTACTCAATCAAATAAACCCCGTATGGTTTCAGTATTCCGGCGAAGCGGGGATGCCCGCAGGCCAGAAATTTGTGGGCGTTATAGCCCAGGATATGCAAAAAATAGCGCCGTATATGGTAGGTTCTTTCAACTATAAAGATGATAAAGGCAATAAAACCGATTACCTCGACTATGACGCTAATTCCCTGCTTTACATACTTGTAAACTCCGTAAAGGCGCAGCAGCAGCAGATAGTATCTAAAGATTCGGTGATTAGTACCCAACAACAACAAATATCTGGTTTGCAACAACAAATGACCGAAGTTTTAAACCGAATGGCCCAACTTGAACAATGCACAAATTGTAATCCTGCCATAAATCCTACAACATCCAATACCATTACCAACCTGCCTGCCACCCTTGACCAAAATATACCAAATCCGTTTTCCCAAAGCACAGTGATAGGGTATTATGTTCCGCAAATTAAAAATTCAGCCTCCATTATGGTTTCCACTTTACAGGGAAACCAAATCCAGTCTTTTGTAATAACAGCCACAGGTAAGGGCCAAATCACTATATCGTCCGGCGTTCTTACCGCAGGCGAATACATCTATACCCTTGTAGTGGACGGTGTAAAAGTGGA
>Ga0206800_1013_pt1 | contig 48284 bp, 44 predicted proteins | sample Alteio_BWOrgCont_64_FD_152898 | JGI IMG/M metagenome (GOLD analysis project Ga0206800, IMG submission 152898) | Enriched cells from forest soil in Barre Woods Harvard Forest LTER site, Petersham, Massachusetts, United States -... | ecosystem: Environmental > Terrestrial > Soil > Temperate forest >... | reverse complement strand
TCCAACTAACCTAGTAAAAATTAAGGTAAATTACTCTGGAAATTTTTGCTCAGTCCAAATCACTTCTCGCCAAAAACACTGAATCAATTTGAACATCTATCTCAGTTGACAAAAAAAACTGATTTTGGTAAGGTATTTCTAACAGCAAAGTGCAAGAGTAGTAAGGACAGTTAAAACGCTTCTCACCATTGAGGGGACACCCAACAAGGAGGGCAACAGCGATGAAACAATTACCACTCATTCTCCGAAGAAAGTACCGTTCCAAAAAAACCGAGCGTCCACCAACTTAGCTAGTAGCTATCGTTAATAAAAAATTCTGATGAAAACATAAAACACTGGTTGTCTTGACAATATGTTCTGTAATTGTTAGTGTTTTCATCTGTCAATAGAGGCGCTACAGACCAATCAAGATTGAGATCACTTTGATAGATCACAATCTAAAGTACGCCAGGCCACAATCATGGAGATCAAGACGATGGCAACAACATATGACGACATGCAGTTTTTTTTGGTTCCCTCACAAAAATTAAATCAGGCTTTAAATGTTCTGCTAGAGACTGCCCCCAATGTCATTGCTACCCTCGCAAAACCTTATTGGGAGTCTATTGCTCCATCATTACAAGAATTTACCCCTGAGGAATTCAGAGATTATCGAGATGAGTTAACAGGACAAAAACAACTCGCGCTTGACGCGGTTTTTGCTGCATTACAACACCATCTTCCGGAAATGAACTTTCGAGTCGCACCAGCAGAAGTACAAGCCGTACCCACTACACCAATAACTCCTACCACACCTCCTAGACCACAGGCTCCTGCTAGTAGTTCTGGGTGGGGATTTGGATTGGGTGTTGTGGGTAGTTCTGTGGGAAATATTCTTTCTACAGCCTACACTGCGACTTTTGGTCAAGCAACACCTCCGGTAACGCCAAGCAAAAGCAGTCCTGTTACTGCTCCACCGCCACTTGGTAGCAGCCCAGCACGGGTACAACACGTGCAACAGGGAGTTGCAGTAGTACCAGCAGTTGATCAACAGGAACAACTGAGATTGCAAGAACAGCAAAGACAGCAACAATTGGAATTGCAACGTCAACAAGAATTGCAAGAACAGCAAAGACAGCAACAATTGGAATTGCAACGTCAACAAGAATTGCAAGAACAGCAAAGACAGCAGCAATTGGAATTGCAACGTCAACAAGAATTGCAAGAACAGCAAAGACAACAACAATTGGAATTGCAACGCCAACAAGAGGAAATGCTCGAATTACAACGTCAACAAGAGCAACAACTCGAGTTGCAACGCCAACAACAACAGCAACAACTCGAATTGCAGCGTAGGCGTGAACAATTAGAACGTGAACAGCAAGAAAAATTAAAGTTGGAACAACAACGGAAGCTGGAACAAGAAGAACGCCAACGTGAACAAGAAAAATTAAAACTGGCAGAACAACGTCAACGCGAACGACAAGCACGCCCAACGACTCCAGTACAACAAGAGGTACCGGGCAGCTCTCCGTTACCTTCCCCATCGGGCTCTCCTGTGAAAGTGTCCCCAGAAGAAGGTAATGGAGCCTCTAAAAGGCACAAGAAGCAGCAAGCAGAACAAGAACGCTTAGAAGCAATGCGACTAAGACGCCAACAGGAAGCAGGTTTAGTAGTACAACAGAAAAAAGAATCTGAAGAACGCCAAAGGAAAGCTGTCGAAGAGGCTCAAAGACTCGCTGCACAGAGAAAAGAACAAGAGAGGGCTATTGCGTACCAGCACCAACTCGAGCAACAACGTCAAGAAGCAGCAGCGGCCCAAAGAAAGATAGATGAGCGGACAATAATGAACGGCAAAGCTTGGGAATTAGGCATGGGCGGCTCTGAGGATGACTACCGCAAAATGAAACAACTACAGGTAAAATAGAGGGCTCTGCCAAGGTATACGGCAATTAAAAAGTCCAGAGCATCCCTATTCCATACACAAAACTGTTTTTGGGTTTAACCGCCGGCGTGTAGGGTGAAGGCATGCCGTCGGTCGCATAGATCACCATTCTACTGGTATTGACCCAACCTAAGGAAAATCTTGCCCCTAAGTTTTCGCTTAACCCATACTGTAATCCACCCATCAGACGCAATACGGTTTTGTGAAGACTCAACTTCCGGACTATTGTGCTTGGCACTCCATGCAATGATAATGTTTTTCGTTCGAAAGTTGCCTTTAAAACTGCAGCACCAATAGAACCCACTAATTGAAACGGTGAATCCTCATAGAACGAATAATAGCCCACCAAATCGACATGGGGTCCTTTGATTTTCTGTTTACTTTTAAAAACCGCTGGGGAGATCATTTCGGATATCGTTGCCCCATTCGAGATATCACCAGTTGTGAGCGTTGCGGTGCGAGTTCGGGTTGTCGTAGCTTCATACCCAAATTCCACACCCAATGTTGGCGTGAATTTTAAGCCCCCGTAAAGATTACCTTGTGGAGAGTGATGTTGTAATAGGTTATCCCCGTAACCTCCTTTGAAATCCATGCGACGAACTTGTGCGTCTGCTCCCACATACGATCTGACTCCTGACCACCATTCATGCCCAACAGCCGCAACTGCAGAACTGGTGGTTGTAGCCAAAACGATACCCGCAGTAGCAACCCATCTCTTCTTCATCATGGCAGAACCCTCCTTACCGCTTGTTCCTCATGGACGATCATAGTCAAACCCATCACCGCTGTTTCTTGCACTGCCTAAAAATCGCAGCGCTTTAAAGTGAAGGACTTATATCTTACAACACGATTCCTATCAGTATAGTTTTAAAATGAAAAGCACGCCAACCTCTTTATTTCAGGAGACGATTGCTCTAAAAAATAAAATACGCCTATCGGTATTAAAGTGTTTCAAGGACTGGATCCAGCCAATTTTGAGGCTGTAAAAATTGACCAAGACTAGCTTCCTGACTATTTACTTCCGGTTCCCAATTATATTGCCAACTCACCAATGGCGGAAGCGAAACCAAAATGGATTCAATACGCCCTTCGGATTGTAAGCCAAATAACGTGCCCCGATCATAGACCAAGTTAAACTCGACATAGCGTCCCCGTCGGTACAATTGGAACGCCCGCTCCCGCTCACCATAAGATAAGCCTTTGCGTTTATGAACAATCGGTCGATAGGCTTTGATAAAATGATCTCCGACCGAACGCGTTAACGCAAAACAAGTTTCAAACGGCCATTCATTTAAATCATCAAAAAAAAGACCGCCGATCCCCCGAGCTTCCTGTCGATGTTTTAAATAAAAATAGCGATCGGCCCATTCTTTAAATCGAGGATAGATTTCTTCACCGAATGGCAAACACGCACGAGCAGCCATTTCATGCCACTGTTTGCAGTCCTCTGAAAACGGATAATAGGGTGTTAAATCAAACCCGCCCCCAAACCACCAAATTGGCTGCATGCCAGGTTTTTCTGCGATAAAAAACCGAACATTCGCATGAGCAGTTGGAACATAAGGATTACGGGGATGAAGAATGGCAGAAATACCCAATGCTTGAAAGCGACAACCGGCTAATTCTGGATGCTCACGACTCGCAGCGGGCGGGAGATTGGTCCCATGGACATGGGAAAAATTAACTGCGCCGCGCTCAAATACTGCCCCATTCTGAATCACGTGGGTATAGCCTTGACCTCCTTCTCGTCGCTCCCACTCATCAAAACCAAATTGTCCCTGACCATCTTCTTCAGACAATTGTTGGCAAAGATCTGCTTGCAACCCTAATAAATAAGTGCGAATGTGCTCTATCTCTGGAAGACTCATGCTTCCTCCTCGTCACTCCGTCCCAGTATTCCCAATCTCGGGATAGGGCTCCGTATAACCACACGTTTTTTGCGGGCAGGCTTTTTCACTGCCACGGCGTTTCGTCACTTTATTCGTGAGAATGGGCCAATGACATTTGGGACAAGCTTCGCTCAGGGGAGGATTGTTCACCGCATATTTACAATCCGGATATTGATTACAAGAATAGAAGAAAGTTCCATACCGTGATTTGCGTTTTACCAAGGTTCCTTTGTGGCATTCAGGACAAGTGACCGACGTATCTTCTGGTTTATCCAAAGACTCAATATATTTGCATTTGGGATATTGGTGACACCCAATAAATTTCCCATAACGACCTTGCTTGATGACTAATTCACCTTCACATTTGGGACAACGACGACCTTCTACAATTTGAGGCTGTAAAGAGCTTTCCCGATCTTCTTCTAGGCTGCGCGTATAATCACAATCTGGATACCCGGTACACCCGATAAATCGCCCACGTTTCCCCAAACGGATAGACAAGGGTTTTTCGCATTTAGGACATTTTTCCTCTAATGCTTCGTGGGTCACATCGCTGCGCTTTACCGTCTCTTCGGTTTGATGAATCAACTGAATGAATGGCTTCCAAAACTCACTCATGAGCGGAATCCATTGTTTTTCCCCTCGCGACACCGCATCGAGTTCATCTTCGAGCTTCGCCGTAAAATCATAATCAACATATTGGTAAAAGTACTGCTTTAAAAATTTGTTGACGATTCTTCCAACGTCTGTGGGTTTAAATCGACGACTCTCTAAAATGACATAGGCTCTGTGCAACAAAGTCGAGATAATCGACGCATAGGTAGAAGGACGCCCAATGCCATGCTCTTCCAACGCTTTAACCAATGATGCTTCAGAATAACGCGGCGGAGGTTCCGTAAAATGTTGATCCGCATGGATAGCTAAAAGATCAATCAAATCTCCTTCCTTCATGACCGGTAAAATTCGTTCTCCTTCTTCTTCTTGCTGATGGGCTTTAGCATCATCAACACCCTCTAAGTAAACTTGCATAAAACCTGGAGAAGAAATCGTTGATCCGTTGGCCCGAAAACGATTCTCTGCGCCACAAGATAAATCGACGGCTACCGAATCGATGGTCGCATGAATCATTTGGCTCGCGACTGTACGCTTCCAAATTAAATTATACAGTTTGTATTGATCAGGACTTAAAGCCGATTTGATAGCATCGGGGATCTGTCTCACCATCGTCGGGCGAATCGCTTCGTGTGCTTCTTGAGCATTTTTTGATTTTGTTTTGTAAACTTTGGCTTCTTTGGGTAAAGCCTCTGAGCCATACCGTTCAGCAATCAATTCCCGAATCTCTGCAACGGCTTCGTTCGCCAAATGAACCGAATCGGTACGCATATAGGTAATTAACCCCGCAGCACCCTCGCCGACATCAATCCCTTCATACAATTGCTGGGCCACACGCATGGTACGTTGTGTGGAAAACCCAAGTTTTCGGGAGGCTTCCTGCTGTAAAGTCGACGTTGTAAAAGGCGCTGTTGGGTTACGTTTTCTTTGCGTTTTGGTAATTTTCTCGACCTTCAGCTTGCCTTTCGCAATGGTTTGCAATTCCAATTCAATGGCTTTTGCTTCTGTTTCTTGACTAATCGAAAATTGTTCCAGCTTTTTGCCATGATATTCTACTAATTTGGCTGAAAATTCTTGCTTTTTGACTTTTAAATCCGCTTCGACTGTCCAATATTCTTGGGACTTAAATTTTTCGATGTCCTCTTCGCGCTCCACAATCATCCGAAGTGCCGGACTTTGGACCCGACCCGCAGACAGTCCGCGCCGGATTTTTTTCCATAACAAAGGCGACAAATTAAAACCAACCAAATAATCCAGTGCTCGACGAGCTTGTTGCGCATTCACGAGATCCAATGATAAAGTTCTCGGCATTTGGATCGCCGCTTGTACAGCCGATTTGGTTATTTCATGAAAAACAACCCGGTGCACGGGTTGATCTTTGATTGCTTTCTTTTCCTTAACCAACTCATGCAAATGCCACGAAATGGCCTCTCCTTCCCGATCCGGATCTGTTGCAAGATATAAAGCTTTAGACTGTTTTAATTGAGCACAAATGGCTTCAACATGCTTTGCATTTTTTTCAATGATTTGGTACTTCATGACAAAATTGTGTTCGGTATCCACAGCGCCTTCTTTTGGCACCAGATCCCGCACATGACCATAGGAAGCCAGGATCTCAAAATCCTTCCCCAAATATTTTTTTAAGGTCTTTGCCTTAGCCGGTGATTCAACAATAACAAGATTTTTTGCCATGACTCAATAACTCTTATGCAATATTCAATGCCTGATTACCCCAATAAACGAGCATAACCACCTGGGACAGAAACCACCAGTCCTTTCAACTCCAACTCTAACAGCATGGAAGAAACCTTCTTTGGCGTCAATCCACTGCGAGAGACAACAACATCGATGGGCGTACAATCATACCCCACATCAACCAAGAGATCTTCATAGCTTTGTTCCAAATCCAAAACTGTACGGCCCTTTAGAGAATGTTTTTCGTTGGCAGGGATCATATATTGTACCAACGCACCTAATTCTTCTAGCACATCCTCTGCCGTTTCCACCAATTTAGCCCCTTGCCGAATCAAAGTATGACACCCTTTAGCCAAAGGACTGTGAATGGATCCTGGCACCGCAAACACTTCTCTCCCTTGCTCTAACGCCAACTTTGCCGTAATTAATGATCCACTGTTCAAAGCAGCTTCGACCACCAAAGTCCCTATGCTTAATCCGCTGATGATTCGATTACGCCGCGGAAAATGACTCGGGTGGGCCGACACCCCCACTGAAAATTCCGAAACCAATACGCCACCTTCCTCAGCAATTTGATGGGCTAAGTCACGATGGGACGCAGGGTATACCGTGTCTAAACCATGCCCCATGACCGCAACGGTTTTCCCTTTTCCCAACAAAGCACCTTTATGAGCAGCCCCATCAATCCCCAAGGCTAAACCACTCGTGATGGTCATCCCCAACTGCGAAAAATGTTCGGCAAACTTGAAAGCTGTTTCATGCCCCATGGGCGTTGGGTTTCGACTGCCAACCATGGCAATTTGCGGTTTTGCCAATAAATGAATATTACCCCGAACAAATAAGAGCGGCGGCGCCCCGTCAGTCTCTTTCAGTAACTTGGGATATCTGAGATCTTCTTGAGTAATAATCGCACAGTCTCGGTTTTCCGCCCACTGTAAGTCTCTGTCGACCGCCGCCCAATCTGCTTTTCCTTCACCCAAGGTGTACCGGTCCGTCGAGTCAAAGAGTGTGGTGAGATCATTGGTCGATGACAGTATTTTAGATAACTTAACTGGCCCAATTCCTGGGATGCGCAGTAAAGCCAATAAATAACGTAATTGTTCTTCATTCGCTGGGGTCATTTTGAACCTTTGGCCATCTCACCTGATCACGACCCCGCAGTTTAGGGGCTTTTAACCTTGTCTAGCAAGTGGATAATATCTGTCGCTTCTAATAATAGCGCCACACTGAGTTTTTCATAGACTTGAAAGACCATCAAGCGACCGACCTTCTTATCGGGTAATTGGACCATTTGTTTGCGCCAACCTTTGCCAATGGTATCCACAACACGATCCCCGGGTTGATAGATATCCAGATAATTTCCTTCTTCTAGCCCATCTCGCTGTCCCAGGCTAATGACCACCACGTGGTGAGGACCTAACTGCTCTAAACCTTCCCGGGAGGATAAAATATACCCTTCACCGACTGGGTGAGCGGGTGGTCGATACAGATAGCTGGGAGGTAATACCGTGGCAAAACTGGGAAACAGTCTCATCCCCGCATAGATAGGAGCCAGTGCGCTTCCAACTTTAAATTGTGCGGGATCCCCCAGTGCAACCAGTTCTGCAGTCCCCACCGCAAAGGCTTCAAAGCCCAACAACTCACCTGTCACAGGATCGGTATAAGATTTTCCTTCACTATAGATGGTATGCCCCACCTCTTCTGTATTTCCCAGCCCTCTTACATAGACATCCATGCCCGTCCCCCCTTCGACATGGTTTCCCCCTAAGGACATAATATAAGGTGCGGAAAAAAATTGATTTTGGTTATCCAAAATTAAGCTGGTTTGCAGATAGGAGCGGATCGACTCAATTGGGATCAATTCTGCGGCGGTTAATGATTTTTCTCGGATCTTCGGGACCAATTTAACCGTGCCTTGTGTTTCGGAAGGGGCGGCTGACAATAGCGAGCAACTGAAAATTAATAGGGCAACACCAAAAGCACTATTTTTCCCCATGTTCAAACTCCCTTTAGCCCACCCTTTCGCTTATCACCCAGAGGAACCCCCGGCTTTAAAGCACTACTGCACCTGTATTAGAGTATAGTGAGATTTTGCAGTATAATAGTTAAAGTTTGAAAATTAACTGTTTAAGAGGAACTCATGGCATTACTCAATATCCTCCAATTTCCCGATCCCAGATTGAAAATCGTCGCAGAGTCGGTCAAAGCATTCGACGCGGCGCTTGTTAACTTGGTTAACAATATGTTCGAGACACTGTATGAAGCGCATGGGGTTGGCCTAGCCGCTTCTCAAGTCAATGTGCACCAACGGATCATTGTCATTGACGTTTCCCACAACCAAAAGCAGCCACTCTGTTTGGTTAATCCAGAAATTCTCCAAAAACATGGAACCGTTACTGAAGAAGAAGGCTGCCTTTCGTTTCCCAGTGTCTATGCAAAGGTGCAGCGAGCAAAGGAAGTCGAAATTATTTATTTTGATCAATTTGGCAAACAACATGAATTAACGGCCAAAGGTCTTTTAGGTATTTGTATTCAACACGAAATCGACCACCTAAATGGTATTACTTTTTTTGATCATCTTTCGCAGCTCAAGCAACAACTGTTGCAAAAAAAATTAGATAAATATCGAAAAAGAGCGTTATGAGTTTAAAAATAGTTTTTGCTGGGACACCGTTGTTTGCCTTGGCAACCCTAAAAAGACTGACAGACAGTGAACATTCCGTCGTTGCAGTTTATACCCAACCCGACAGGCCTGCGGGGAGAGGTCAAACACTGCAATCCAGCCCCATCAAAGAGTTTGCCGTTCAACACCATATTCCCGTTTATCAACCAACCAGTTTAAAAGGACTTGCAGAACAAGACGCACTGCAAAAACTACAAGCAGATGTCATGGTTGTCGTTGCTTACGGGCTGATTCTACCTCCAAAGGTATTAACGATCCCTCAATATGGCTGCATTAATGTGCACGCCTCTTTATTGCCGCGCTGGCGCGGTGCGGCTCCCATTCAACACGCTATTTTATCAGGCGATGCCGTGACGGGGGTTTCCATCATGCAAATGGATGTGGGCTTAGACACGGGTGATGCACTACAAATGGTTACTTGCCCCATTAATCCCAAAGATACCAGCCAAACTCTGTACGATAAATTGTCAAACCTGGGAGCAGAAGCATTAATCAATACGCTGAAAAACGTTGCCCTACAAAAACTAAATCCCATCAAACAAACGGACAATGACACCACTTATGCGGCTAAGATCTCTAAAACTGATGCAGAGATCCATTGGGAAGAAAGTGCCGTCATATTGGATAGAAAAATTCGCGCTTTTAATCCTTGGCCGGTGTGTTTTACCACACTGCAACAACAAACCGTGCGAATTTGGTCTGCAAGCCCAATAGAGTCTTCCACCATTGAAACCCCCGGAACCATCGTTCGACTTCATCCCAACGCGATTGATGTCGCAACCGGACAAGGGATTCTGCAACTGCAAGAGATCCAATTGGCTGGCGGCAAAAAGTTGCCGGTGCAAGAAATCTTAAAATCCAAAAGTGCACTGTTCCAAGTGGGGATGTTGTTTCGTTAAATCAAGGAAGGTGTCAGACGCCCATGGCACAAATGCTGCTCAGATAATAAAACCATTTATTAATTAAGCGCATAAATCTGGTCATCCCCGCGAAAGCGGGGTTCCAGAGAAATAATCGGTGTTTGACACCAACGAATTTCCATTGAGATTTCGAATTTACTCAGTAAAATTTCCTGCACTAAGACTAAAACCTTTCCTTTTCCTCATGCTTTCTACAAGCGCCTGTCCACAAGCTTCATAATTAGGTTCGTTCGCAAGTTCCGCCACCAGTTCACTGTAAACGACGTTTCCACTCGCGCTAACAGCAATGACTGCTCTTGCAAAAAGCCCCTTAAATGCTTTTGTCTCTGGCGAACCATCCGTAATTGAGACACCAAATTGCGTTCCGAATTCGCATTCCGGCAAATAAGCCGATAACGGAACAACATGCTTTATGCCCTCGACAGTACAAAAACGATTTAAAGCGGGAGGTAAATCTTTGGAAACAGAAAACACCAGGATCTCTCCTTTCGTTTCTCCTTCGTCCTTTTGAGAAAATTGATTTTCGAAGGCTTTTATCGTTTTAGCGCAAGTGGGCGTATCCGCACTGGGTAATATATCTAAAACGTAAGGTTTACCCTCTAAAATTCTAGGATCAAATAATGTCCAATCTGCACGTGCTAAATTTTGAAGAAGCTCCAGATTTATAGGAGTTCCAACAGGTGGTAATACCCCTGAAATAGTCATGGGTACGCCTCTTCGCGTAATTTTCACCGGTGCATTTTGCGTGGTCGATGATGCGCCTGGTTGTGTCTGTGTTTTTGGATATTGGTTAAACATACTACCTCCTAAAAAACCAATAGCTAGGACTTGGTGAATTTATCCCTCTCTTTTTGGCCCTTAATGTTCGCACAGAAACGAATGATTGTCTTATACGTATTAATACTACATTATGTGAATGCGCACGAACGACAGAACTAATATAAATTTTTAACGTCTTAATGAAATATTATATTTGTTGGAGAAAAAGTGTGACCACACTTAAAAAAGATTGTTTTTGGCCAAAAAAAGATAACTTTTATCATTTTATAATACGATTATTAATCTTTAACATCATCGGGGCATTAATTTTCATACCAAACATTTCAAGTGAAATTGATACCATTTTCTTGATAAATTGTTTGGGCGATCCCTACTATTATAAATTTACAATCGTTCTCCTGACCTCGATAATTTTGACATGCGTAACCAGGCCAGAAACAATTAATCGAGATAAAAATAACCTGATCAACTTTATTTTAGTATCAATCATCATTGTAGATATAATCACATTCTTTACTTTATTTTCAAGATTTATTACCACCTCTTCAGACTTATACGATTACTGGTATGATGAAAGCGGAATATGGTATTACCTACTTATTACGTTCGTAACATCCATTATAGCTCTTATCGCAAATATTCAGCTTACGCATATTAACGAAAAAGTTACTACCGAATATTTATTAAAAATTGACGAAAGATGGTGCAATAAAGAGATGGTTAAAGCAAGAAAAATCATACACCACATGAGCCTGAAAAAATCGAAGTCTCAACGTTATATTCCAAAGAAAATTTTATACGATCGAGTAGGTCGACAGATTTATAAAATATCAAAAGAAAAGGAAAAGGAAATTGAGTTTATGCTCGTCCTAAACTTTTTGGATTTTCTGGAAACAATTGGCTATCTTCACCAAAAAAATAAATTAAGAAAAAAAGATCTGGATGAACTTTGCGGGGATTCCTTAGTAAAGTATTACAAATATTTTAAATATTATATTAGATTTATTCGTGAAGATGAGAATAACCCAAAACTATACCAAGGATTTGAGAGCCTGTATAAAGATTTAATTCCAAAAAAATAATCTCCCACACAACTCCAGACAATACGATCCCTTCTCCCCAATACTTTGGGGAGAAGGGATCGCACGATTGAAGTTTTTTGAGAATCCTAAGAGAAGTACCGTTTTGAACCTTACCCCTTGTACGCTGCTGTATTTTATAACAGTAATACCTGGGTGCGCCCTTAATGGCTCAATACCCCAGGCGAAGATATGAGCGATTTGTAACAAGGGTGGAATTAAATTTGATTAACTGCTAAAATGTTCAATAGTATGAACATTAATAGGTTTATTGTTCAAAGTATTGAGCATTATGGTCATGAGCAGAGCAAAAAGCATTACGCTTCCTTCAGTACAACGTATTTTGGCAGAAATGGGTGAAAATATTCATCTCGCACGGTTACGCCGAAAGTTTTCCGAGACATTAGTGGCAAAGCGCGCTGGAATTGCTCGTAATACATTGCGAGCCGTAGAGCGAGGTGACCCCAGCGTTACTTTTGGTTCTTATGTTAATGTTCTCTTATGCTTAGGCCTTGAAAAAGATTTGAAGTTGATCGCTCAAGATGATTTATTAGGCCGAAAGCTTCAAGATGCAGGCTTGCCAACCAAGGCGAGAGCATCTCAAACTGGCCGTCAAAAGAAGAAGAAAGAAAATGAGTAAAATACAACGGCGCACTATAGAAATTCATGCACACTGGGTAGGTTTGATGAAACCTATTTTGATGGGCGTTTTGCACACGGTTACTGTGCGCGGTAAAGAAATATTTTCGTTTGCTAATTGCTCTCGGAGGATCATTAGGAGGCGCTCGCCCAAAAGCCAGTGTCATTGATAAGCATCACCACTTATGGATAGCTAAATTTCCGAGCGCCAATGATGAAAACGATATCGGCGCGTGGGAAATGGTCGTTTATAAGCTTGCAAAACGCGCTGGGATTACACTCGCTGAAGCAAAATCAGAAAAATTTAATAGTCACCACCACACATTCCTGAGCAAACGATTTGATCGAACGGAATCCAATGAACGTCTTCACTTTTCTTCGACAATGACACTACTTCAACATTCTGACGGTGATGACGCACTGACGGGAGTAAGCTATCTTGAGATCGCTGAATTTATCATTCGACAAGGTGCAGAGCCGACTCAAGATTTAGAGGAATTGTGGCGTAGAATCGTGTTCTTTATTTGTGTGTCCAATGTAGACGATCACCTGAGAAATCATGGCTTTGTTCTTCAATCAAATGGCTGGAGATTATCCCCTGCTTTTGATATGAATCCTGTTGCCAATGGCGATGGGCTTAAACTCAATATTTCTCAAACTGATAACTCCCAAGATCTTTCGCTGGCTAAGGAGGTGGCAGAATACTTTCGGGTAAAACCAAAAAAAGCAGATGAAATTATTCAAAAAGTCGTAACGGCCGTAAAACATTGGAAGGAAGAAGCAAATCACCTGAATACATCGCAAAGAGAACAAGAACGTATGGCACGAGCATTTCGAATCGCAGAAGAGACATAACAACCCCTACACACCCATCAACAGCTGCTTTAGCGCCCTCTCTAAGATTCGCAATGGGGATTTTTCAGGGACTGCCACACAGTCAATGGTGTCAGGCACCGTTAAGTATGCGGTGCCTGACACCAATATCTACGTATGTTATTTTTCTTGTTTGATATTATAAAATAAACTGGGTTCCCAATGAGGGATAAGCACCATAACGCCAAATACTCGATGCGCACCCTTAATATTGCTTTGTTTATTTTGAACCGAAATATCGATATATTTATTTTCTAAATCATGAAGCTCTTTGAGATAGGCCTGATGTTGTTTGTTCGTAATCCAAAGCCCAAGCGATCGAAACTTCAGTTTATTCGATTTTATACCTTGTTCTACTTTTTCAAAAATTTGCCTTGCCATTAAACCACTTACCTTCTTAGAAAGTGGACCATCATCTCTAAAGCGTGAAACACCCTGAACTAGAAAACTGATGGGCAAAGAGAGATCATTTGAACTTGGTTTTTGTATTACACCAATGTTGGCCAGATTATTTAAGTATTGAATACTCTCTTCAGTGGAGAGGTGATGTTTTCTCTTTATTTGTTCTGGAGTTTTTTTGTCAACATAAAGCACACTAAAATACGCATAATCATCTAAATGATCCGCAAAATATTCTTCCTGTGCTTGGGTGAAAAATTCGGTCTCAACGTTAGGTTGTGCAAAAACAAGAGAGGAGAGAAGCATCAATAATAATGAAGCAAGTGAATGTGATTTGTTCATTTGGCAGTCCTTTGGTGAGTAGTGAAACTTAAAGGATTGTAACAAATTTAATGGGGACAGAAAAGATTCTAGTGACTCCCGCTTCGTTGGCGACCAACGTTAGATCGACATCTACCCTCACACAGTTCAGCAGTGTTGAAAGACATGCTCCTAAATTTTAGTCCCCAACACCTTAGCAGCCATTAAATATTTACCAACGGCTGGTTTAACGCCCTCTCCAAGATTCGCAGCGGGGATTTTTCAGGCTCCGCCATGCTGACAAATGGTAGATAAAAAGTTTGTTCTAATACAAATTGCCCTGACAATGCCGCATGTGAAACCGCATCGGTCATCACCACCCAACTCCCCCCTGCCGGAAAATGGATATCGGTTTTTTTAACGGAATTTTGATAAGTGTCACTTTTTTTCATTTCATCGTGCAGCATAAGCATATAATGATCATAAATACTGCGATATGATTTTGTGATGTTCAATAAAGACAACAGCGCTCGATAGCCCATAAAAGGCGGTCGTAATTTAGGTAAAAATTGTGTGACGACGGTTTTGAATGGCTCGCCCACTTGCCAGAAACGACTCTGCCCATTGGGATTAACATTGCTAAAAACCCGTAAAATTCTTTTCCCTTGATTGGGGGTGGCGGGAAAAGCATCAACATGCAATCGAGTATCATCTTTGAGTAAAGAAGTTTTTCTGCCAATCACTTCTACCGGCCGATAACTCGTTCGCCCCTGCAATAAAGCGCCTCGGTAATGCGGCAGCAAGTGATCGATTAAACGACTGCAGGATTGAAAAAAACGACTCATGAGCGCTGAAACACGGGACTCATTGAGTTTGTCGGCCACCCCTTTTACTTTGCCGGTTTTAGGGTGAAAACTGATGTTTTTAAAGGCACCACTCAATACCTCTTGCCGCAGCAAATCCTTTTCACTGTCATTGAACTGAAAGGACAAGTGTGGTAAAAAAAGGATCAATCCGCTTTCCAGCGCAATGGTTGCGTTTTTTTGATCTGACGCTGAAAATTTATGAGCCCAATCAGAGGCGGTTAAAGGATGTAGCACCTTGGACTCCTGTATGTATTAATAGCCAACAAGTAACCTAATCTGAGAACAATAATGGGAAATTCCTCCATGCAACCAATACCGAACACCCGCGCACTGGCAGCTCAAGTGATTCAAGCAGTCCTCACCGAAGGACGTTCACTCACGCACGTCTTACCTGATTTTAAAAATAAGTGCAAAAATATGCAAGATGCTGCTTTCTTACAAGCAATGGTCTATGGGGTGATTCGTTGGTATCCGCGTCTTGCGTTTCTCTGTCACCAACTCTTAAAAAAACCTCTAAAGCAAAAAGATTGTGATTTGCAGTATTTGATCACCGTTGGTCTTTTCCAACTCTCTGACATGCACGTAGCACCCCATGCGGTGATTTCTGAAACCGTAGAAGCCGCAAGAGTGTTCAATAAGCCCTGGGCAACAGGACTCATTAATGGCGTCCTTCGGTCTTATCAACGCCAAAGAGAAACGCTCGATCCTCTCGTCCTGAAAAATGAAATTGCTTGCTATGCGCACCCAAAATGGCTGATAGAATCCATCCGAACCGCTTGGCCACAGCACTGGAAAGATATTTTAGAAGCCAATAATGCCGCTCCCCCCTTCAGTTGCCGAGTCAACCTGAGTCAGATCACTCGCGCTGACTATCTGCAACAATTAATGGAAAACGATCTCTTAGCCGAACCTATTCTGGCAACATCAGCCGGCATTACGCTCAAGACGGCAATAGATGTTATGAAACTCCCCGGATTTTCCACTGGATTATGTTCTGTCCAAGACGGCGGCGCACAATTTGCTGTACCTTTATTAGAACTTGCACCCCGCTTACGCGTCTTAGACGCTTGCGCGGCACCTGGAGGGAAAACCGCTCATCTGCTGGAAATGGAACCCACTTTGGCAGTAACCGCCGTCGACATTCAAGCAGAACGAACCCAACGGATCACCGAAAACTTATCTCGTTTACAGCTGCGTGCTAAAGTGATCACCGCAGATATTAACGAACCCGCTGCGTGGTGGGATGGCCAAGCCTATGATCGAATCTTATTAGACACCCCTTGTTCGGCCTCTGGGGTGATCAGACGACATCCCGACATCAAATATTTACGCAAACTTAGTGATATTACTAAGCTTGCCCAACAACAACTGCAATTATTACAATCCGTTTGGCCACTGTTAAAACCAGAGGGTTTATTGGTCTATGTCACTTGCTCAATTTTTCCCGCCGAAAACTCGGAAGTCATTCAAAAGTTCTTAACGCAGCAAACCGACGCCTCTTTAAGCACCTGTTCAATCCCCATCGGGTTACCACAAACGCTGGGACATCAAATTCTCCCTGGCCAAGAGAGCCTGGATGGTTTTTACTACGCTTGTCTTAGAAAATCTTCGTGATGACTCTTTAAGAGCGCACAAAATGACACATGAAATATATCTTTTCATGATAGGTTATTTGTATTACGCCAAATGAAAGGAAAAAAGCGTTGCCTTTCAACAAGAAACTCATTAGACTGTTATATAACTTGTTAGAGTCTCTAAGGCCTCAGAAATAAAATTAAATTTCAATTATTTGAACGTTAATGTGTGGGAATATTAACGTTTTATTAAAATATCTGTTTATCTATTTATGGCGACTTTATTTTAAAAAATGATTGTATTTATACGCAGAATTCTGTAAATAATAGCTTATTATTCTGATAAAAATAGGAGGGTTAAAATGGATAGAGAATGAATACCAATGATTTCCTGATCCAAGACCATACCCACCGCCAATTATGTACACTCATTTTAAAAATGTTAAATTGTAATTTACTCTGGATAATGAATCTTGAGCGTAACTCATTAAATATGTTAGTTACCGATCAATCTGTCTTAGGGCATTATTGGGACAAAAAATATTATTTGGATGATCCAAATCTCACTGTTAAACCGCCGTCGGATCAACCTCCCTGGAAAGTCACCCTGGGAACCGACTGTGACACTTTTGATAAAAATGGTTTTTTACGCGATTTGTATAAGATGTTCCACGTAGAAGAATTTGTGACCATTGAAAAAAGAACCAAATCAGAACATTATTGTTTCCGATTTTTCACCAAAAATAACCGCTTTGTTTTTATGAATAAATTACTCAACAATATGCCAATCATAAAATATTTTATTAATGCGATGACAGAAAAGTATAGAAACGAACTCCATAAACAACCAGGCATAAGCATTAGGAAGCTAAAACAAAATAGGAAAAATTATGCTAACAGATGAATTCTTCCTGGGAACTAAATTATACCATAAAAAATTGACTGAACTCTGCAAGCCAATTGCAAGATATTTGGGCGTCACCCAAGTCATTTATGTCAATATTGATAAGCGCGGCCAAATGTTTTGTATTTGTAACAACTATCCCTGGGTAGAAAGATTTCTGGAAGAACACTATTACCTATTAGATCCTCTCATGGTCCACCCCAATAATATCCACAACGGTTTTTCTTTCGATAACGCCAGTGAAGATCAGGAATTCAAAGATACCCTCCTTTATGATGCAGTCATTAAGTTCGATTGGTGCCATAGTTTTGCATACATCGAAAAAACTGCTGCCGGCGGTTACTTTGGGTTTGATTTTGGCACAACCAAAAGCAATTATCAGATCATTAACAAATTGATTAATGGATCTCAGATCATCAAAAAAATGATTCGAAATTTGCATAAGAAAATTATGCTAATGACTCGGGAATTACAAGAAAATAAAATGGATTTTGCCACAATGAAAGGAGAACTCTTTAATAGTCAAAAGGGCCTGGTATTTAACGAGCAAGTCGAAAATGAACATAAAATCCGATTGTTAAGAGATACCGGATTCTTAGCCAATGATGCCGATCAAGATTTTTTAACCCGGGTTTACTTATCTCCCCAAGAGACCAATTGTCTTCGAGCCTATCTTGACACTCACAGCATCAAAAAAGTTTCTGGGGACTTAAGTCTAGCGGTCACCACGGTAACAAGCTACATAGAAAATATCAAAAACAAATTGAACTGCCACAATAAAAATGAGCTGTTTGATAAAGCGGAAATTTTAGAGTCTCTAGGCCGTATTTAACAGCGGCTCTGCTAACAGCACTTTCTTTGGAACAATGAATCTTTTGATCATACCTACCAACAAATAAAACACGGGTGTATTACAGACTGTGGCAAACAACTTATACGAATAGCTGTTCAGAATAATAAGCCAGAAGTGTTCTTTTGGAAATATACCGAGCAGCGTTAGAAAGCTAATGGCCGTAAAGGTATCGACAAATAAAGAGATTGCGGTACTGCCATTGTTTCTAAGCCACAACCATTTGTCTTTGGTTAATTTTTTAATCCATAAGTATAAAGCGATATCGATGATCTGTGCGGTATAACAAGCCACGATGATGGCGATAAATCCCAACCCATACAAGCCAAAGACTTGATGAAACAGCGTGTTGTCAATTTTAGACCATGGAGTTGCTTGTAACGTGTCCATTCCCGTTACGATCAAGGCTGCGACAATATTCATTGCAATCGCCAGCCTGACGCAAAAATTAGCTCTTTTTTTATCGTAAAATTCGGCTATCAGATCCGTTAACATAAACATTAACGGGTATAAGATGGCGCCAACGGAGAGCTCAAAGGTATGAAAAGGCAAAATCGGCAAATAAACAAATTTCTGATACGTTAAGTTACAAATAACAATTAAGACAGAAAAAAATGCACAGAGTACAATATACATTTTATCTAAAGCAGTCATTTGTTGCATCGCTTTGCTCCTTGTAAACCCCACTCATCGGTGGCCTTAACAAGATATTCCCGACAGGCCTAAGTGACGTCGTAACTGGTGAGATCTTCTGTGAAATAAAATATTTTTTCAAGTAGTTTGTTTTATAAATTATATAAAGTACCTTTATTGTATAGGTAGTGACCCGTTTTTTTTTCCGATAGAATTTAATGAGTGTTTGTTGAAGTTCTGTTTTTAGCTATTTTTCTAAGTTTATTTTGATGTGAACCCCTATGAGCAAGGTTGAAATGATGAGTTACAAAACAACAGTCAATGACCTGATAGAAAGGTATACGGCTTTAGGCTTACAAAAACAACAAAAGCTGGTGGATGAATATCTCGACAAAATTACCTTGTTGCAAGAACAACTTAATTTAGAAGAAAAAAAATTACTCCAGATGGTACAATGTTACGGAGTAGATATTCTCCCCTCCTAATCAAATTTTCTAGACAAACTCCCTTCGATAGCGTTTACTATTGATAAATGAAGATAATTATCCTTGGTGCAGGTCAGGTTGGTACGGCTCTTGCTGAGCACCTTGCCACTGAGCATAACGACATCACCATTATTGATATCAATGGGGAGCGTTTACGTGCTTTACAAGAGCGCATGGACATTCTCACCATCACCGGAAACGGGGCTTATCCCACTACTTTAAAACGAGGCGGCGCAGAAGACGCCGATATGCTCATCGCCGTGACTTCTAACGATGAAATGAATTTGGTTGCTTGCCAAGTAGCATCTACCCTGTTCCAAATTCCAACTAAAATAGCCCGGATCCGTTCACTCCCTTATTTGGCTCATGAAGAGCTCTTTGGTGCTTCCGCATTCCCCATCGATGTTTTGATCAGTCCAGAACAAGTGATTACCGACTATATCCGCCGTCTGATTGAATATCCGGATGCTCTACAAGTCTTAGATTTTTCAGATCACAAGCTGCAATTGGTTGCGATAAAAGCTAAAGAAGGCGGCGGGCCCTTGGTTGGCCGTGCGGTAAAAACATTACCCACTTATCTCGCCAACAATGATGCAGAAATAGCTGCCATTTTCCGCCAAGGGGTCCCGATCATCCCCTCCAGTAATACCATTATCGAACCCAATGACGAAGTATTTTTTTTAGCAGAACGCCAAAATATTCATCAAGTAATGAGTATGTTTATACCTGTCACACCACCCAACCAACGCATTTTCATTGCGGGCGGCGGAAACATTGGTACTCGATTGGCGACCTCGCTCGAAAAAGAGTTTCAAGTCAAAATCATCGAACGCAATCCCGCACGAGTTGAAGCTTTAGCCACACATTTAAGCAGTAGCGTCGTTTTGCAAGGCGACGCTTCAGAAAAAGAATTATTACAAAGTGAAAATGTGGAAAATACCGATGTTTTCTGTGCGGTCACCAGTCAAGACGAAACCAATATTATGTCTGCCTTATTAGCCAAACGTCTGGGGGCGAATAAAGTCATGGCTCTTATCAGCCGCCCTTCTTACCTCGATTTGGTGGAAGGCGGCGATATTGATATTACGATTTCGCCACAACAAGTGACGATTGGCAGCCTGTTAACGCATGTTCGACGCGGAGATATTATCAATGTACACTCGTTGCGTCGTGGAACCGCAGAAGCCATCGAAATGATGGTCGACGGAATAAAAAGCTCTTCTAAAACCATTGGTCGCCATCTGAAAGAAATCGCATTACCAAGTGAAGCAACGATTATTGCGATTGTCAGAGGCAATCGAGTTTTAATGGGACATCATAATCCAGTCATCGAAGCAAAAGATAAAGTCATTGTTTTGTTACTCGATAAACGGAAAATTCGTCAAGTGGAACGACTTTTTCAAGAAGGATCTTCTATTTTCGTCTAGGGCTTGGTTTTATGAATATCAGCTATATGAAGAATGCTTCTCGAATTCTCGGCCTGTTACTCATGCCTTTTAGTGCCACCATGCTGCCCCCTATCGTTGTAGCATTGTGGTACCAAGAAATGATGATTTCACCTTTTTTATTATCGGCTTTAATTACCTTGGTATTGGGCATTCTGCTTTGGTATCCTTTTAGAAAGTATCCTCGTGAAATGCAAGCAAGAGAAGCCTTTTTAATCGTAGCGCTTTTATGGTTAGCAGCCTCATTGACCGGGGCACTTCCCTTTATCCTTGCCAGTCCCCTCGATATCTCTTACGTGGATGCACTCTTTGAAACCATTTCTGGGCTTACAACCACGGGTTCGACCATTCTCACCCAATTGGACACGATACCAAAATCGGTCTTGTATTATCGCCAACAACTCCAATTCATTGGGGGCGGTGGGATCATCGTCTTAACCATCGCGATTTTGCCTATCTTAGGTGTTGGGGGAATGCAGCTGTTCCGAGCCGAAATCGCCAGCCCCTTTAAAGAAGACAAATTAACTCCCAGAATCACCCAAACGGCTAAAACACTGTGGTTTATCTATGTGGGTTTAGTCATACTGTGTGCACTGTGTTATTGGGGCGCAGGCATGACGCCTTTTGATGCCATTGGTTACAGTTTCGGCACCATCTCCACGGGGGGGTTTGGAACACACGATGAAAATTTTGGCTACTTTCAAAGCCCAATCTTAGAAGGGGTGGGTACTGTCTTTATGTTAATCGGCGCCATTAACTTTTCTTTACACTTTTCTGCCATTCGTCGCCGAAGTTTACGCCATTATTGGCAAGATCCTGAAGTCAAAACCTTTCTCACCATTTGGTTTAGTATGTTGCTCTTAATTAGCTTCACCTTGTTCTACTATCATGAATTCTCGCACAGTAACACACGGGTTACTGAAAGTATCTTTCACGTCACAAGCTTTTTGTCCACCACCGGATTTACTGCGGGACTTTATAGCTATTGGCCAACCTTTATTCCGTTCTTGTTATTATTTCTAGGGATAATCGGCGGCTGCGCAGGTTCTACCAGCGGCGGCATTAAAATCATTCGTTTCTTGATCTTAAAAAAACAAGGCTCGCGAGAAATTAAACGATTGATCCATCCGAATGGCCACTATGTCATCAAGTTAGGTTACAGTCGGCTACAGGATCGCACGCTAGAAGCCATTTTAGGATTTTTCTGTCTTTTTGTGGTGACTTTTATTTTTCTCTTCCTTTTGCTGTTAGGGTTTGGACTTGATCCCATCTCTGCTTTCTCGTCGGTTGCCGCCAGCATTTCCAATACGGGGCTGCGCATGGGCATGGCGGCAGATAATTTTCAATCCTTTACTGATCCCGTTAAGATTATTATCAGTGTTGCGATGCTCGCAGGCCGATTAGAACTCTTCACACTAATCGTTCTTTTAATCCCAAATTACTGGCGATACTAACAAAATTAAGTTATTGAAATAAGAGTGCTGATATTCTAATTTGCTACTATGACTCTTTCTCCTCGTAGGTCTCATCAAAACAATGCCTCTGGAAAAAAATTTTGCCAATCATGAATCATGATCAGGTATTTTTAATGTTTTCCTGGATGGTTTTCTGCTACCCAAGTTGACAAACCTGTACAAAATAGAGGATGGTAGTAGAAGGTATACTAATTAAATATGATTGTTATTAAGGAGAAACCCTATGAAAAAACATAACATTGGTCAAGCGATATTGATTTTATTGAGTGCAGCGGTGGTATGCTTAGGAACAGGATGTGTTGAACGGGAAAGAGTAACCACCTACGATGTTAGCAAAAGCGGTAAAAATTGGGCCGAAAGTGAATCGGTACAAAAATATACCGGCACAGATGGCAAAACCTCCATTGAAAAACAGCACGTGTATGAAAAAATAAAGTGTGTGAACCGCAAGGGTCAGAAAATTTCCGCTGACTCTAATGAAGAATGTCTCAAGAAAGGCGGCAAAATTGTGGATGAAATGACGATCGAAGAAGAATCCATTCGATCCAGATAAGTTTATCATTCATCTACCTATTTGTGCTGGGCATGAGAATCATTATTTATAATGATATCAAGCTCAGCGCAAATAACCTTAAGTCCTCAAAAGACTTGAAAACGTTCTTTCATGTAAGTTAAGTTTTTCTAGAAAAAACAGTTATTTTGTGTTAATCTGTTGGTCTATCTCAATTCAACAAAGGAGAACATCCTATGAAAGTAAATAAAATCAATGTTTTTATAACAACCCTTTTGTTGGCTTTTAGCAGCTTGGTCACTTTTGCCAGCTCTACAGCAGGTAATACCATCGACGACTCTGTTATCACCGCAAAAGTAAAGTCCAAGCTATTAGCAGACAAAATGGTTTCTGGACTCGACATTAAAGTGGAAACCAATAATGGTATTGTTACATTACAAGGCATAGTTAAAACCGACAGTGAAGCCACTACTGCCGTTGAACTGGCCAGCTCAACACCCGGCGTCATCGATGTCGATACTTCTAAACTGACCATAGAGTCCAGTAACCAACCTTTAGCCGATTCGTTGATCACAGCGAAAGTAAAAGGTGTTTACGTGAGAGAAAAATTGTTTGGGGACAAATCTGTCAATGTCACTCAAATTCATGTCGAAACTAAAGATGGTGTGGTCTATTTAACGGGTAAAGCAAACAGTGCAACCCAAGCCAAAAATGCTGAAGAGTTGGCAAAATCTGTGAAAGGCGTTAAAGACGTCAAATCCAGCGTGACAGTAGAACAACTCTAATCATTACAAAACGAGCAATTATTCCCTGTTGATGCCGCAAGTCAACAACAGGGAATTTTCTCGTTTTTTAAGACACGCCAAATGCTAATTTTACTGGGTAATCGGCCCCAATATAAATCCACTGGATATTAAGATTTAACACGAATATTTCTCTTAATTCTACGTCGCTCGAGGTTCATAACTGTTTTTACTGCTTTCCGCCATTGCAGCACCCGCCTTACGCAAAATATCCCCAAAATCAAACTTGTCTACTCGAATCTCAATAAACGTTAAAGTCTTCGATTTTTCTGCGATATACAGTGCTTCTTCTAATTCACCTTCGGTCTGCACTAACAATCCAGGGTCTCCACCCAAAGCCTGGGGCAGTAAATGATAGCGCCATGCAGATAAGTCATTATAAGGGCCATCATAAATGGCGCGCTCTATTCCATAACCATCATTATTGATGACAAACACAATTGTTCGACACTTGTAATTGATCATCGTAGAAATTTCTTGCGCACCAATTTGGAATGATCCATCTCCGACAAATAAAAGCGTTCTGCGTTTTTGAAAAGTACTCGCCCCCAATGCAGCCCCCACACTAAAGCCAATCGAATTATAAAAGGCTTGCGAAACAAAAGTAACTCCATTTGGCAACAACATGGGGGTAGTGCTATAGAGTGACTCTCCCACATCGGCAACCACAATATCATCTGGTTGTAAAAACGATGCAATTCGCTTAAAAAAGCGTTTGATGGTTAATTTGGCATTCGCTTCTGGGGTATAATCGTGAGTTTCCTCTAATGCCTTAACAGCTGGAATAAAACTGGGCAACTCTTTTTTATCTACGTTCTTTTCAATCAACTTATCCAACAACTCAGATAAATAAACCTCTTGATAATCATGGTGTTTGACCATTGTATTTTGAAAGTTTGCCATGATTAATTTGTTTTTATCGAGCTTTGCAGTAAATCCACCTGTATCAGAATCAATTAAGAAGCCTCCCAGCATTAAGACACAATCTGCGTCTTCTACCCCCTTTCTGACTGCTTCTCGGCTCCAGCCCCCTTGATAGACTCCTAAAAACTGTGGATGATCTTCAGATAATGCGGTTTTTGCAGTCGGGAAAACACAAAATGGATACCCAGTCTTTTCGATGAATGTTCTCACTTTTTCTTGTAACCCATGACGGATCACTTCCCAGCCCAACAAAATAATCGGCTGTTTTGCAGCCTGCAAAGCAGAACAAACTTCCTGCTGTGCTTCTAAGAGTGTTCCCAAATCACTGGTTTTTTCTAAAAACTGGAATTTTCCAGGTGGAGAACAAGGATGGACAACCAAATCGGCCGGCAATTCTAAATAGATGGGCTTTTTATAAAATAAGCATTTAGCCAAAGCGCTGTCAATCTGTTGGGGAATCTTTGCAGGATCTTCCAAATACTCACAAGCAACCGTGATATCGCGAAACATTTCTCGCGCTACACCATATTTCTTCCCCAAAGTATGGTGTAGCATTCTTGAAGCTAAAGCATGGTGACGTTCCGGAGCCCCAGCAATCATAACCACCGGAACATGCTCTGCAAAAGATCCCGCAATCGCATTAATGGCACTTAAAGGGCCAACGGTAAAAGTTGTGACAACGGTGCCTAATCCATGCAAGCGGGCATAACCATCTGCAGCATACCCCGCATTTAATTCATTACAGCAATTAATCTGTTTAACCGGTCCTTTGGTTACCTGCTCCATAAAACCCAACACCACATCGCCACAGACCCCAAATAAATGCTTAGAGCCTAAGTCGTTCAAACGATTTAACAAATACTGAGATATGTTACATGGCAAACTTTCCATTGACTTACTCCGCAGCAGTCCTATTTATAGCTTAGCAGTTTATTCAAAAGGCAAATGCGGAAGCGATCCTGTAAGCATGTTGAGCCTTTCATTAATGGTATTTATAGCCATTATTTTTCCAAGTACAACTTTAATTGCCGCAAAAAGAATAGTACTCGTTTTGAGCGATATACCTGGAGCACTTGAACAAAATCATCCATGGTTAATAATTGAAGATTTTCTTCTTCCATGCGTAAACCATCCAGAAGAAAATCGATACTGTTCCATTGAATTTTCTTTTCATATACATAATCCCCTAATGCTCTTAATGGGCTAGCAATAAAAAAAGGCTTTCCATTAGACTCATTTCGAGAAACTCCATTGAAATATTCATATTCATTGATCGGAATCTTGATATATTTGAATTCTCCCAGTGGAGTATCAATAATCTGTGATCTATTTTTTCCAATAACACAAGAGGTTGTTTCGACGCGTTCAGGGATCCAGTTATGAAATGATAACGCACTTTCAAGGGATACATAACTACCATGTACCATGCTACAAGCGATAAAAAATTTTCCAAGTTTGACGGAGCGATATTTCGGGGCGAGGATATAAACGCCCCTGCGCAGTTGAATCAGTTCTCCCTTTTTAATTGCCTTGTTGATTAAACCATATCTTTTGGCAGGCGTACCATCAAACAGATAGTCAACCTCCCGATCCGTGAACACTCGGCTATCAAAACCTTTTTTTTGGAACAGTTCTGTTGTTTTCAGCATGTGAATCGTCCTAACATAAGCTTTAAAGTTGGTTACTTAAAAATATTAAAACTGTAGCGTACTTCCTTTTTTAGGAAGTATCTTACATTTTTATATTGAGTTTACACCTAAATTCACAATGCTCAGAAATAAGTTAGCATTTTAAATATGTGCAATTACACCTCAAAGACTATATAAAAATAATGGGGTATGTTATAAAAATTATTTGATTTTTTGAATATAATGTGCAAAAATTAAAATAATAAGTGGAGATTATGTATGTTAATTGAGTTTAGGGTTAGCAACTATCGCTCAATCAGAGATGAACAAGTCCTAAGTCTGGTTCCCACTAAAGACAAGACTTATGCTGACTCTCATTTAGCACAAACTGGCAATACGAGTATACCTACCCTCCTGAGAAGTACAGCAATCTATGGGCTTAACGGCGCCGGAAAATCTAATTTGCTTAAAGCTATTAGCTTCTTAAAGAGCTTCGTTTTTGAGTCCGCCACCATAGTGCAACCAGGCCAATTACTGAATGTACAGCCATTTCTTTTAGACAATTCAACCAGTACAAAACCGTCAGAATTTGAGATTACCTTTTTTAACAAAGGAATTCGCTATCAATATGGTTTTAGGCTCACAGCCGAAAGAATACTCGAGGAATGGTTATTGGTTTATAAAACCGCGAAACCCCAACAATGGTTTAAACGCATCTACAACAATAAAACAAAAAGTGAAGAATATGAGTTCAGTGCCAAATTGTCTGGAAACCGCAAAATTTGGCAAGAGTCAACTCGGCAAAACTCATTATTTCTGTCAACCGCTGTTCATTTAAATAGTGAGCAATTGTTGCCTGTTTTTGATTGGATTGTGAATAAACTTGCTTGTTTTTCCCCCGGAGCAATACCATTAGACTTTTCGATTAATATGCTGCAAAACAATGAATACAAAGAGGATATGGAAAAATTTCTAATATCGTCTGATATAAGCATTACACATATAACTTTAGTTCCACGTAAACAGCATAGGAAGTTAATTCAATTTAACGCCAACATTTCTAATATACACAGCGAAGAATTGGATGTTTTATGGCCGCAATTCCATCATAAATCTGAGTCTGGGAAAGCAACTTTCGATTTACAAGATGAATCGGGTGGAACCCAACGGTTATTTTCTTTATCTGGGTTAATCCTCACTATTCTAAGAAATGGTCAAATACTCATTATCGATGAACTTGAGACCAGCTTACATCCATTGCTGGTGATACATCTTATTAGCATGTTTCATGATCCAAAAATAAATGTAAATGGTGCTCAATTAATTTTTACCACCCATAATACTTCCTTCCTAGATGCCGACATTTTCCGTCGCGACCAAGTTTTGTTTATTGAAAAAACCCGCGATCAAAGCACTATTCTAAGACCACTAACAGATTTTAGCCCTCGAAAAGGAGAAAACTTAGAATCTGGGTACCTAGCTGGCCGTTATGGTGCGATCCCTATTCTAGGCGACATGCATTAGGAGTCTTAATGGGTCGCGACAATCATCCAAGAAATAGACAGAAAAGACACCTTGAACGAAAAGAAGCCATTACTCAACAATTTGAGCGAATTCTAATAGTAAGTGAGGGGAGCAAAACAGAGCCTAACTATTTTAGTGAAATAATGTAGTATTATAGGATACCAACCGCAATTTATCGTATATTACCAAGTCAGACAGGAACGTCCCCTAAACAAGTAGTAGAGTTTGCACGGGATTTATTTCTAAATGGGGAGCCGCAAAAAAAGAGCCTTCGAAAGAGTATATGCGTTATTCGACAGGGATAATCACGCATCATATCATCAAGCATTAGAATTAGCAAAAAAACTCAACAAAACATTAATAAACGATGAAGGTGAGAAAGTACAATTTCGATCGATCGTATCGATTCCAAGTTTTGAGCTTTGGTTCCTGCTACATTTTAAATTAGTTCACGGATCATTATCTCACAAAGATGCTTTACGCCAATTAAAAGAACATATGCCAAATTATGAAAAAGGAAATAGAGGATGTTTTGAACAGACTCGAAGTCATCTGTCGATAGCTCTAGCCAATTCAAAAAAACTGATTGAGTCAGCAGATCCCTATGACGGAAATATGCCATATACTGACATTGGAAGTCTTGTTGAGTATCTATCTAAAATTAAAGATTAAAAAATAACCTTAATGGCTTCGCTGCCTCAACACCTAAAGAGCACTTAATACCGGTTTCGCCTGTGCCACCCGTGTTTGATTGTAAAATTTCCCCGCTAAGTTCTGCAAACGATTGCTGGATTCTACGGTTGCATTCCGCCCTAAATTCTCTAATACATTTTCCACCAAATCGCGCTTTTGCTGACACAAGATCACCATATCGCAACCGGCACCTAAAGCCATCTCTGCACGATCGACAAAATCTCCGATCTCCGCCCCTTTCATAGAAAGACAATCACTGAGGATCACTCCCTCAAACTGCAATTCCTTCCTTAAAATATCTTGCAACCAACGTTTAGAAAAACCCGCAGGAAGGGTGTCGACCGCCGGATAGACGATGTGCGCTGGCATGATCCCGCCTAACACTGCACTTAAATTTTTAAATGGGATTATATCTTCGGCAAACAATGTTTCCAAAGAACGCGGATCAACCGGTTGTGCAATATGCGAATCCGGCGCACACCCACCATGCCCTGGAAAATGTTTACCAATGGCACTCATGCCAACCGTATTCATGCCTTCAATAAAGGCTTGCGCTAAAATCGAAACAATCGCAGGATCCGAATGAAACGCGCGATCCCCAACAACCGCGCTGATCCCAGTCCCCAAATCTAAAACCGGAGCAATACTGAAATCAATGCCGCAATCCAACAATTCTGCCGCCATGATCCATCCTGCATTACGCGCTAATGCAATTCCGGCCGACGAGTCTTGATCATAGAGGGTTCCATAGTGTCGTGCGGGTGGAAGCTTCGTAAAACCCTCGGTAAAACGCCAGACTCGCCCGCCTTCGTGATCCACGGTAAGCAATAATGGTTTTTTATTGGCAGTTTCACGGATATCGGCAACCAAGGCTTTGAGCGAATCGATCCCGCGATAATTGCGCGTGAAAAAAATAACACCGCCCACCCGGGGATGCTGCAAGAGTTCTCGTTCAACGGATGAAAGCTCCACACCTTCGATGTCAATCATAACTGGACCATACTGCATTGCCCGCTTCCTCAAGGTTTGATAATCTACTCAATAATTTCACAAAGTTTTCAATTTCTCAACTTTTATAGAGATAACGAGTAAATGTCATATAACTTAATGACCTTTCAAGGATTAATTGCCACCCTGCAAGATTTTTGGGATCAAAAAGGATGCGTGATCCTTCAACCCTATGATCTAGAAGTGGGCGCTGGTACTTTTCACCCAGAAACGTTTCTAAAGGCCGTTGGACCAGAACCGTGGAACGCTGCACATGTCCAATCTTCCCGCCGTCCTGCCGATGGCCGGTATGGCGAACACCCCAACCGCGGGCAACACTTTTTTCAATACCAAGTTGTCTTAAAACCTTCGCCCCTGAATATCCAAGAACTCTATTTAGACTCTTTGCGCACCATTGGGATTGATCCTTTGCTCCACGATATTCGTTTTGTAGAAGACAATTGGGAATCTCCTACGCTCGGGGCTTGGGGACTCGGTTGGGAAGTGTGGCTAAACGGAATGGAAGTGACACAATTTACCTATTTTCAACAAGTCGGTGGTTTGGAATGCATGCCGGTGATGGGTGAAATTGCGTATGGAATTGAACGGCTGGCAATGGTGGTCCAAAAAGTCGCGCATACCCAAGATTTAGTCTGGACAACCGGACCGCTCGGAACCATTACCTACGGTGATATTTTCCGTCAATATGAGCGTGAGATGTCGACGTACAATTTTGAAAAAGCCAATATTAAAAATCTATTTGCAGAGTTCGACGTCTTAGAAGAAGAAGTCGCACAATTGATCGCAGACGAACTGCCTCTGCCCGCTTATGAAATGGTGTTAAAAATGTCACACCTATTTAACCTATTGGATGCCAGGCGCGCCATTTCTGTTTCGGAACGGCAACGATTTATCTTGCGCGTTCGCACATTAGCCATGGCCGTCGCCAAAGCGTATTTTGCCAGCCGAGAAGCCTTAGGATTTCCCATGTTAAAATCAAAAACAGAGGCCTTTTAGTATGCTTCCTACGATTCCCACTCAAGATCTTCTGATCGAAATTGGCTGCGAAGAATTACCGCCGAAGCATTTAAAAAAATGGCAGGAATGGTTCCTGGCAGAAATTGCACAAGCCCTAAATTCGGCAAGCCTTCCCTTTAAAGAGCTACACGGTTTTATTGCGCCAAGACGCATCGCTGTCCGTGTCACAGGACTTGCGATCGCACAACCCGATCAGCTTATCACCAAAAAGGGTCCAACCAAATCAGCCGCGTTTGATCAAAACAATCAACCTACTAAAGCCGCTCTGGGATTTGCCGAATCCTGCGGCGTGCCCTTAGAAGATCTGTCCTACCAAATCACTGATAAAGGATCTTGGTTGGTGTATCAGCAATCCGAAAAAGGGGCTGAGACCGAGCAATTGATCCCTGCCATTGTTGAAAAAAGTTTAAATAATATCCCCATCGGAAAAAGAATGCGTTGGTCTGATTTGCCTAACACTTTCGCAAGACCAATCCACTGGATTGTCCTCGTCTTTGGCCAACAGACCATCGAAGCCGATATTATGGGCGTTAAAAGCGGCAATTTAAGCCGCGGACATCGTTTTCTACACCCTTCCCCGCTTGAGATAACAAGCCCTGCAGAATATGAACATATTTTACTGACCGGATTTGTCATTGCTGATTTTACGGAGCGACAAAACGCGATTCGTTTAGGGTTGGCGGAAATCGCCAAACAACACCACTGTGAGCCCATCATCGATCCTGCCTTATTAGATGAAGTGACGGGCTTAGTAGAGTGGCCGGTTACCCTATTTGGTTCCTTTGAACAGTCCTTTTTAGAGATCCCGCAAGAAGTGTTGATCACCTCGATGCAAGTGCATCAAAAGTGTTTTCCTGTGGTCGATACTAAGCAAAATTTACTGCCCCATTTTCTGATTGTCAGTAATATTAAAAGTAAAAATCCCGCTGAAGTAGTCACCGGAAACGAATGGGTCATGCACGCGCGCCTGGCAGACGCGGCTTTCTACTATCGAGTGGATCGAGAACTGTCCCTTGCTGAACGTCGCGAAGGGTTAAAACAAGTTCGTTTTCAGAAAAACCTTGGCACACTCTGGGATAAGACAGAACGTTTAGCGCCTTTATCGGCGAGCATTGCCAAACAAGTTGCGGCCAATCCAACCGATACAGAACGTGCTGCCATTTTATGTAAATCAGACTTGCTGACCCAAATGGTGGGCGAGTTTCCAGAATTGCAAGGCATTATGGGGCGTTACTATGCCCAACACGACGGCGAAAATATCCTCGTTGCCACAGCCATCGAAGAACACTATTACCCACGCTTTGCAGCCGATATCTTGCCCAATACTTTAGAAGGCACAGCACTTGCTTTAGCGGATCGACTAGACTCGTTGGTGGGTCTTTTTGGTCAAGGTCATCGCCCCACTGGAGATAAAGATCCTTTTGCCTTAAGACGACAAGCGTTTGGTGTGGTCCGAATCCTCATTGAAAAACAACTTGATTTAGATCTGATTCATTTGTTAAAGGAAACACAAAGCTACTACAAAACCTCCTTTGCTGAGCAATTTCTTATCCAGCAAGTCATGGATTTTTGTTTTGATCGCTTAAAAGCCTGGTACTCTGAACAGAATATTTCCTTAAAAGTGTATGAAGCCGTTCACGCAAAATCACTCACCAATCCTTTAGACTTTCACCAAAGGATCCACGCCGTACAACAGTTTGGCGCATTAACAGAAGCAGAAAGTTTAGCAGCAGCGAATAAACGAGTTAAAAACATTCTAGAGAAGACGGAAATTGTTCTACCCAAAAACGCACCTGTCGACAGCACGTTATTGCAAGAGACACCCGAGAAAAATTTAAACCTTGCTTTAAATTCAAAAGAAAAAGAAATTCAACCGCTGTTACAAGATCGCAATTACACGGCGGCTTTAAAATCATTGGCTGCCCTAAAAGAACCCATTGATGTTTTTTTTAATGAAGTCATGGTCATGACGGATGATGAAAAGCTTCGCCACAATCGCCTCATATTATTAACTCGCCTGCGATCCCTGTTTTTAGAAATTGCGGACATCTCATTATTATGAAACAACTCGTGATCTTAGACAGAGATGGCGTGATTAATACGGATTCTCCGCACTATATTAAATCCCCTGAAGAATGGCATCCCATTCCTGGCAGTCTAGAAGCCATCGCTCGGTTAAATCAAGCTGGGTTTCTCGTAGCCGTTGCCACCAATCAATCAGGAGTTGCTCGTGGCTTTTATAGTTTGGAAACCTTAGAGAAAATTCATCAAAAAATGCAAACCGAATGTGCACAGTATGGCGGAACAATCGAGGCGATTTTCTTTTGTGCGCATGGCCCAGAGGAAGGTTGTGATTGCCGTAAACCCAAGCCTGGCCTGTACCATCAAATCGCACGCCATTTTAATGTTGATCTTAAAGAGACTGCCATTCCAGCCATTGGCGATTCGCTGCGCGATTTGGAAGCCGCAAAAGCCAGTGGCTGTTTGCCGGTCTTAGTTTTGACCGGCAACGGAAAAAAAACCCAACAGAACTTACCGCCGGAATTCAATGCTATTCCCATTTATGGCAACTTGGCGCTCGCTGTCGAAGCGCTGCTGAACGGCGAGCTTTCATGATTTTTCGTAATATTCTTTTTTATTTGGGATTGGTCCCAACCACGGTCTTTTTTGCAATTCTTGGCAATGGTTTGTTTTTTCTTCCCTTTAAAGCTCGATATTATCTCATTACACGCTGGTCTTATTTCTTTATTTTTTGGGCAAAAATTAGCTGCAATTTAACATTTGTGGTACAGAATCCGGAAAACATTCCCAAACAAAACGCGATCGTATTTTGTAATCATCAATCGATGTGGGAAACGATTTTTATGCAAGTCTTATTACCGGAACAAGCTTGGGTCCTTAAAAAGGAACTGCTTAAAATACCCTTCTTTGGTTGGGGATTGGCACTGTTAGAGCCCATCGCCATTAACCGCACCAGTCTTCATTCCATTAAAGAATTAATTGAACAAGGCAAAGCCCTATTACAAAAGAATCGCTGGGTGATTATTTTTCCGGAAGGAACCCGTGTTGCACCAAACAGTTACCACCGTTATTCTCGCAGCGGCGCAGCATTGGCAGAAGCCACGGGCTATCCCGTGTTATTGATTGCCCACAATGCCGGTGTTTTTTGGCCGCGCGGTTTTTGGATCAAAAAATCTGGTACCATTCAGGTTGTTATTGGACCCACCCTAGATCCTAAAGGAAAGACCCCTACCGAGATCAATGCCAATGCAGAACAGTGGATCCGAGCGACAACCGCAACATTAGATGATTAGGATAACCCCTATGACTCTTTGTCTAGAAGGAAAAAATTTGGTTATTTCATCAAACCTAATCATTAAACCCCAACAAGTCTAATTCTCTTGACTTTATAGTTTCCACTCGTTACGATCTCTCGATTACACGAAAAAAGGATAAAGAATGCTAAGGTCTCAAGACAGTAATAATGATGACGATGACAATAATGATCCTTCCGCAGTTAATGCAGCCTTCTTAAAGTTGACACAACTGCCTATGACAAGCAGCGTCCCTGGAGTTAACAACGTCACTCTTTCTGCTTCTGGTAAAGAACTTAAGTTAGATGCTGTTGATTTAAGCCAAGCAGAACATCTTAGGACATTATACGATGTATTAAGAGATCTTAAGGTAAGAAGCCTTACATTAACTGACAATAATCTCGCTTTACAGTTTAGCGTGACAAGCGGAAATGTAACAGAGCCTAAGCCTAGCGTGGAGCCCAGAGAACCAACATTAAGACGAAGTTAGTAATGAGTCCCTTACCAAGGAATTTAAAACTCGGGACAAGTTACGATTTAGTTTGATTTTCCTTTTCTTTATATTTTTTGTGAAACAAAGGAGTTTGATGTAACTCAAACAATTGACTGTCGATTTTATACGTCACCTCTAAAATGACAATATTGGAATGACTGTCTCTAAATTCTACATATTTATCCCCCACGGCTGGAGTTTGTCTTTTAACCGCCTGGTATTCTTTAGAAAAGGATCCGAGCTCTTGATCAAACAGTGTCTTATCCTTCCACAAAGCAATGGCTTGCAAAATACCGTCTTCATCCACCACAAAAAGCGCCTCGACGGCTTTGACGTCTTTTAATTGTTGCGGATCTTTAACCCAATGATTCCAACCATAATAGGGATTCTTGGCGATTTCGGTAAAGGTCACTTTCTTTTTAAGATCGTCCATGGTGGTCTTTCCGACTTCTAAACCAAAAGGGGCCATACTTGCTTGCACTTGGCACACAAACAAAGCACAAAGCAGAAATATAACTTTCCCTAACACTCTCTTCGTTGAATCAAAAAAGACGTATTTTTTCATAGCTCAAAATCCCTTAAACCCCACGATTAAACAAAGTATTTTATAGCCAAGCACAGACGATTGATAGACAAATCTGCGTGCAGCGTCTATTTTAGACCTATCACGAAAAAGTGGTTATATACACAAATGACCCGCCATTTTTTTGAAAGCGCTAAAGTTTTCTCAACAATGGCCGAAATGATGGGTAACACAATCCTTAATATCGGGAATAGATTATGTCTACACCAAAAGATGACTTAAGATTTCAACAAAGTGAAGCATTGGCAAAAAAAGAAAAGCTGAACTCTGAAGCAGAAGCCCATGCCTATTTGAAAAAACACGCCGATGTCGATTTTGTTGTGAGAGAGAGCGGCAGCTACTTTAGTACCGGTCAGTGGCGTTCTATGTCTGTTAACCACAATGGACGAATTCAAAATTTTTTGGTAAGACCCTCCGGGAATAAGTATCAAATAGGAGTTCCTCAAACTTCAGGCGAAGTTACAACTTCTGATACTTTTTCAACTTTCGGCGAAATGTTGAAACACTGTAAAGCACAAATTACAGGGCCTGCTGCGAGCCATGCAGAGAGACCAGCACCTGTTGCTCCTACAAGCGCTAAAAAACCAGCACCCACACCACCACCAAAAGTTGCAAGACCAGCACCTGTTGCTCCTACAGGCGCTAAAAAACCAACACCCATCCCACCACCAAAAGCTGCAAGAAATACCTTTACAACTGCTTTACAGACGGCGGAAAAGGCAGGGCTCGTCTCGCAAGATCAAGCAATTAAACATTTACAACAACATAAAGATGTTCCTTACGTGCTAAGACCCAGCAGCAGTGTTGATGGGTGGTATACGTTGACAGCACAAGTCGAGGGGAAAATAAATCATTATTTAGTTCGTCCTACTACAAATGGCAAAGAGTTTGAAAGAGGAATTTTGCAAGGGCCAGGAGAAGTCAAGGTTGTTGACACACAACCCACCTTTGAAAAAATGGTACACTCTTGCCGATCAGATATCGATGCTTTCAAAGTCGCTTTAGAGACGCCAACAAATCTCAAATCTCAAAACGATGCAGTCGAGCATTTAAAACAACATAGAGACATCCCTTGCGTTGTAAGGCCCAGCACTTCCAATCCTGGGTGGTTTACTCTCACAACCCTAAATAGTGAAATACCCACACACACCTTGGTTCGACCCACTGATAATGGATTTGAAAAAGCAAAATTTAATCATGCTGGAGAAATTGAAGCAAAAGGAACCCGTTATCACTCTTTCGAAGAATTATTAAAGTCTGTCCAGCCACAAGCAGAAAATGTGGAAAACAAGAGACTGCCCTTTCCACCACTTCATCCTCCGGCAGCGGCGGAACCTAAAGGGACTGATGCAGATAAAAGAAAGAGGAAATGGGATAATCCCTTTAAATAGATAATTCTTAAATATCTAAATTTCCAACCGATAATGCGTTGGTTTCGATAAACTCGCGACGACTTTCAACGTTGTCGCCCATCAAAGTCGTAAAGATTTGATCGGCGGCAACCACGTCATCAATCGTCACTTTCAACATGCGCCGAATAGTGGGATCCATGGTGGTTTCCCACAACTGCTCTGGGTTCATTTCACCCAAGCCTTTATAGCGCTGGATTTGCTGACCTTTTTTAGCTTCTTCCAGCAACCAATGCAAGGCTTCTTTAAAACTCCCCACAACGGCTTTCTTCTCTGCCCTTTGCACGAAAGAGCCCATTTCGAGTAAATCACGAATCTCAAGTCCTAATGACATCAATGCCTGATAATCTTGCGTTGCGAAAAAGTCGAATGAGAAACGATAATGGCTCTCAACCCCATGTGACATCATTTTAATATTAGGTAAAAAAGCTTTTCTTTCTCGGTCTTCGGTAAGGCCTAATTCGAAGAACATGCCATTTTTAGCAGTCTTATTTAACTGCGTCTGGAATTCTGCCAGCCACGATTCCATCGCGGCAGAATTTTGTAATTCCGCTGTGGTTAATTTTTGAATATAGATCAACGCTTCTAAAGCAACGGTTGGATATCGATAGGAAAGACGAGAAATGATATCCATGACACTCAAATATTGTTTGGCTAAACGTTCTAATTGGGCCCCCAAGATCGGCGGCGCTTTGGGATTCACAAATAACTGCGCATCTTCTAGCGCAATTTGAATTAACAATTCGTTTAAATCTTTATCATCTTTCACGTACTGTATTTGTTTGCCTCTTTTCACTCGATATAAGGGGGGTTGGGCAATGAAGAGGTGACCCCGTTCAATCAATTCTGGCATTTGCCGATAGAAAAAGGTTAACAATAAAGTGCGGATATGCGAGCCATCGACATCAGCGTCGGTCATGATAATAATACTGTGGTATCTCAGTTTATCGGGAACATAATCTTCTCGACCAATACCACAACCCAAAGCCGTAATTAAGGTTCCCACTTCAACCGAAGAAAGCATTTTATCGAATCGTGCTTTTTCGACATTTAAGATTTTACCCTTCAAAGGCAAGATGGCTTGAGTACGGCGATCTCTCGCCTGTTTCGCTGATCCTCCTGCAGATTCACCCTCAACAATATACAATTCTGACAACGCCGGATCTTTTTCTTGGCAGTCCGCCAATTTTCCAGGTAATCCCGCGATATCCAACGCCCCTTTTCTGCGAGTCATTTCTCGGGCCTTGCGAGCCGCTTCGCGCGCCCGCGCCGCTTCCACAATTTTTGCGGCAATCGCTTTGGCCATTGGCGGGTTTTCGAGCAAAAACTCCTGGAATTTTTCACCCATGGCCGATTCCACCGCAGGTTTTACTTCAGACGAAACCAATTTATCTTTGGTTTGCGACGAAAACTTAGGATCGGACACTTTGACCGATAACACCGCAGTTAAACCTTCACGCGCATCGTCACCGGTCGTCTCGACTTTTGCTTTTTTGAGATAGCCTTCTTGTTCTAAATAATTGTTTAAGGTTCGTGTTAACGCGCCTCTAAAACCCGCCAAATGGGTACCACCATCTCTTTGTGGAATATTATTGGTATAACAAAAAATATTTTCTTGATAGGAGTCATTCCACTGCAGCGCGACTTCGACCACAATCCCTTGCCGTTCTGTTGAAAAATAAAACACTTGGGGATGAACCGTTTCTTTATTGCGATTTAAATGTTGAACAAACGCTGCGATCCCGCCTTCGTAAGCAAACACGTCTTCTTTATTGGTTCGCTCATCAATTAAATGGATTTTAACGCCGGAGTTTAAGAAAGATAATTCCCTCAAGCGCTTTGCCAGAATCTCATAGTTAAATTTAATGTTGCTAAAAATTGTGTCCGTCGGTTTAAAACGAATTTCGGTTCCGGTTGAATCGGTTTCTCCGACTTCTGCTAAGGGTGCGTCGGGTTCACCCAAATGATAAACTTGTTCATAAATTTTCCCATCTCGACGGATCCGAAGATTTAATTCCTCTGATAAGGCGTTGACCACCGAGACCCCTACCCCGTGCAAGCCGCCCGAGACTTTATACGAGTTGGCATCGAATTTCCCACCTGCGTGTAGAATCGTCATAATCACTTCGGCGGCAGAACGACCTTCTTCTTCGTGGATATCGACCGGAATCCCACGGCCATCGTCTTTGACCGTCACCGATTCGTCCATATGAATCGTCACGGTAACCGCAGTACAGTGCCCAGCCAAGGCCTCATCAATGGAGTTATCGACCACCTCGAACACCATATGGTGTAAGCCAGTGCCATCATCCGTATCGCCGATATACATCCCAGGGCGTTTTCGGACCGCATCCAGGCCTTTTAATACCTTAATATTGGTAGAATCATAGGTGCTTTCAGAGGTCAACGGAGTGTTCATTCATTTGCCTTAAACTTCTGTCATAAATATGGGTAATTATCTCATTTTCCAAGAAAAATATCCAGTTTTACCCTTCCATCCTTCGGGAAAGACTTGCACTAAAATCGTCGACAATCCCCTTCTTTAAAGATAGTTTAAAGCGTGAACCTGCACCTAACTCGATCTATAAGAAACTTCCTCTGCTCGTTCGTGTTTCGCAATTAAGTTATTAAATAGCTCGCGAAAATATTTTTAAGAGAATAGCCGCCAATAGCCGCCAATAGCCGCCAATAGCCGCCAATAGCCGCCAATAGCCGCCAATAGCCGCCAATAGCCGCAAAATTAACTAAAATATCGGGAAAAACAAAGCAACCGGGAGCGATCCCCGGAAAAAATGCTTTTATTTTCTTTTAAATGTTAAAAACATCGCCAAAAATCTATTTTAATTATTATTCATGTCTTCATCAAAGGAGAAACTTTGCCTAATAGAAGGCGCGCTAAAGCAAAACTCGCCCTTTATTGCCTCTAGCTGTCCCATTGCACCACATACAACCATGTCTATTATCTTAATCGTACCATTTGGCTTGTTTGCTCTTTGATTCAGCAAATAAATTGTATTTATTATGTATGAGTGTTAATAAATACAGTATAAAAGGTAGCTCTTATTAATCTTCTATCATTGTGGAACTACTTAGAAAAACTGTACTCAAATTGCAATATATACTCACTAATATTGGGGCAATCATGGTTAAACTCCGAATTAACATTAATGCCGACAATTATGATGAGGCGACAGCCCTTAACAATCAAGCACCGATGAGCGGTGTTCATTATGGATACGGGGTTATTCAGAACCCAAGCGTAAGAGGAAATGCGAGCCTTCATAAGGATATCGACAGATTTGACCGCATTCTGGTCCCAGATCAAAAAGGAGGTTATGTCCCCTTAAATAAAGCAGAAATCACAAAGGCTGGTGATAACGCAATCGCCAAATTTCTAACCAATGGAAATAAAAACCAATCAGATAAATTAGTTGGCTTATGCCAGACGGTTGGAACCTCTCTGTTGTATTTTAGCAAGCCAAATTTTGGGATAAAAGTCGGGGAAAACAAATACCCAAGTCAAATTTCACTGGGAACAAAAGGAAGTCAGCAACTTATTAAAGTCAATGATCATCAATTTAGAGCGGATTACGAACTAACTCTGTACCTTTTTGCCGCTGGAGAAGATACCGATACGGACCATAAGTATTTCTATAAAAATCGTCAAGGCGAAATTAAAGAATTGCCGATGGAATTCTTATTAGAGTTTAATACGGCAAAACCAGAATTAGATGGGTGTATCAAAATCGGGGATTTTGAATGTTTCCCGCTAATGCAATCACGAGTAAGTGCCACCATTAATCTTAGTTCGGAAAATCAGCCTGTAACTACAGTAGAGTACGCGTTTGATACATACTCTGACGATATTCTATACACAGGGCCAACGGAAGATGTTGGGATCACGTTGTGTGATCAAGCGGCAGTCGTTTCATCTCAAGAAATTATACCTACCTTGTACAATTTTTCTGGGGCAGTAATTGCTCAGTCTAACGCAGCGCTGCAAATATTGGAAACTATCGTAAAGGACTTTAAACTACCTGAAAATCAACATTTTAACAATGAGATAGATGATTTTTTGAAATCTGAAAACAAAACTCCTGGTAGAGAAATTGATTTATATTCTGCTTTTTTTATGCGATGGAAACAAGAATATGGCTACACGCCTTCCTCAAAGGATTCGGTCATTGGCAAGCTCGACGCCAAAAAAGAATACCAACAGCGCGTTATTAAACGCATAGAGCAATGGGAAAAAGTCATTATGCAGTGTCCGGTTGCAGGAAGGCCTAAAATGCTGCAAGAGATGAGGGAAGATATTGCTAAGCTCCAAAAAAAGAGCCCAGCCGAAAGAATTCAAGGTCTATTCACTCAAACGGATGAAGTGATCCAAATCCAAGGCGGCAAGCCACACCAACGTGGGAGTATCCCTAAAGAAATTAAGACCATCTCGCTGGAAGAAGCTCAACGACGCAATCAAGTTCCCCCCAAAAGGTCTGAGGCAGCGACTAAAAGAGATCAGCAAGTGGCATTGGCAAGAGATTATATGAGGACTCTGGCCCAAAGAACCGCTGTCCCTGCGTCGCCCCCAGCGCCTCCACCCAGATCCCCGAAGAGCCTGGCCAACACCAATTCTGCTGCTCAGAGCACCGGTTCTCCTGTTCCTCCAGCAAGACCTGGAGCTCTTGGAACCCAACCAGCAGCGCCTTCCACTCCTAAAAGGCCAGGAGTGACGAATGATGGTCATCCAGCGCCACCATTTGCCCCACTGTCTGGTGGCAAGAAAGCACCCCCCGCACTGCGAAACGGTGCTCCCCCTCCACCACCCCCGCAGCACCTAAAGCCGGGACATGGGGGACATCCGCCGAACACTAGCCAGACATAATCAAACAAAAAGGATTGTTCCACGTGGAACATTCTTTAAGAAAAGATATTTCCAGCCTCTACCTGGAAGAGTGAATATTCTTTGCCTCGCAGCACTTTGGTGAGATGCGCGCTGTCGATGCTCGTCACCAAAACCTGGCCCCCTAAATTTAATAACGCCTCGATAAGGCGCTCGCTGGCCTTATGGTCCAGCTCCGAATTTAAATCGTCGACCAAAAACACACACCGGCGCCCCTGACGGCGGTATAGCAATATCGCCCTGGCCATCAGCAAAGAACAAATAAAGAGCTTTAGCTGTCCTCGGGATAACAGATTTTTAGCCGGCACCTTCCCAATCAGAAATTCCAAATCGGCGCGCTGTGGCCCCATCGTGGTGTATCCCCAAGCGCGATCTCGCTCCAGGCTTTTTTCGATGGCCTGCGCCAGGCTGTCTTCCTCTCCCCACCCCGAGGAATACTGAACCACCGTTTCTTTCGTCAAACTGAGCAAGCTTTTCAGTGTTTCTGAAAAAATAGGGGATAATTCTTGTAAGATGGCCCTTCTGGCTGAATCAATCTCTTCGCCGGTTTCAATCAATTCCTTATCCCAAGCCCGAATTCCCGCCGTGTTAGCATTCATAGCCTTAATGGCGGCATTCCGCTGCTCTAGCACCCGCTTAAACCGCTGCCAAGTTGGATAAAAAGAATGTTCCACGTGGAACAATGCCCAATCTAAAAATTGTCTTCTGAGCTGGGGAGATGCTTCTAAGAGATCATAGCTCTCGCTGTTAATCAACTGCAGCGGCAAGGTTTGCGCCAAAGTCGCAATAGAATGGCAATCCTGCTCGCCTACCCTCATTTTAATTGTGCCCGACAAGGCCCTTTCTACCCCCAATCGAACGGGACTTGCCAGGGTTTCCGGATTGTGTGAAGAAACCACCCCACTGACCCGACAAACCCCTTGGCCAAAAGTAATGATTTGACGCGATTGACTTGCCCTGAAGGAACGACCGGTTCCTAAGACATGTACCGCTTCCAAAAGACTGGTCTTTCCCCCGCCATTTTCTCCCCAAAAAATGTTCAATTGAGGATTCAATTCTAATTGAATGGCATGGAGATTTCTAAGGTGAGAGAGGCTTAACGAGTTAAGCTGCATAATGAACACTATTGAACAAAATTTATATTCTCATAGGCATAATAACATAGATCCCACCTTCTCCCCCTATGCCCTCGACCCGGGCACTGCTGTTTGCATCAGAAAAGGTAAACTGAACGGTTTCTGCTGGGATCGCATTTAAAAAATCAATTAGGTATTTCACATTAAAGCCAATTTCAAGCTCGCCGCCGGCATATTCAATTTCCAAGTCTTCTTCCACTTCGTCTTGTTCCGAGGTGGTGGCTAGTATTTTAAGGCAACCATCAGTCAACTTTAATCGAACACCTCTAAACCTATCGCTGAATAGGGCCGCCGCTCTTTGAAAGGATTCCTTGAGTACTTCACGCCGACTGGTAAAAACTTTATCTCCCCCCTTCGCAACAATCCGCTCATAGTCCGGGAAACGACCGTCTAATAACTTAGAGGTCAATTGAACCTCTTTTGTGATCGCCCGAATATGATTGTTCCCTAAAATAATTTTAATTTCCTCATCACTGTCCTCTAGGATCCTCTGTAATTCTAAAACCCCTTTCCGAGGGATAATCACCCGGATCCCTTCTTTGTCGACAAAAGAAATCGCCGTCTTACCAAATGCCAAACGATGGCCATCTGCAGCCACCCCGTACACATAATCATTTTTGACTTCTAACAGCATCCCATTTAAGTAATAACGAACATCTTGCTCTGCCATCGCAAAACAAGTTTGCTCAATCAAGGTTTTCAATTCGCGCTTGGAAACGGAAAATTCAAAACTGCCTATCTGCTCGTTTAAACTGGGAAAATCCATGACGGGAAGTGTTGATAAGGTAAAGCGACTGCGGCCCGCTCGTACGGTCACCCGATCTTTTTCTTCCACAAAGGAAATATCTTCTCCCTCTGGCAAGGTTTTACAAATATCCATGAGTTTTCGCACGGGAACCGTGACCGCTCCGGGCTCAACCGCCGAAGCCTCTAAATGCCCTTCCGAAACCAACTCTACCTCTTGATCGGTGGTCGTTAAGGAAAACCTATCGCCTTCCACGCGAATTAAAACATTCATCAGAATGGGAGACAGTTGTGTGTGCTTGCGCTCAACAACACCTGAGACCGCTCGAAGTGGTTTTAAAAAAGTTTCTCGTAGGATTGTAAAACGCATCTATCCATTCCCTTAAGTCGATAAGGTACGAACCAGATTTGAAAAATCTTCCGCAATATCCGAGCCTTTTTCAACCAGCTCTTTGATTAACCGACAAGCATGTAAAACGGTGGTGTGATCGCGTCCCCCAAAAGCATCGCCGATTTCTGGCAAACTGTGATTGGTTAACTCCTTGCACAGTGCCATGGCAACTTGTCGTGGACGAGCCACAGAACGACTGCGCCTTTTTGATAACAACTCAGAAACTTTGATTTTATAATATTCGCTGACCGTTTTAATAATATTGTCGATAGAAACCAATTTCTCTTGTAAGGCCAATAAATCTTTCAAGGCTGTTTGAACAAAACTTAAGGAAATAGCGCTGCCAGTAAAATGCGCATTTGCAATCACCCGCTTTAAGGCCCCTTCTAACTCTCGAACATTGGCCCGAATCCGCTTCGCAATAAAAAAGGCCACCTCAGGAGGCAATTCGATATTAGATTGCTGCGCCTTATTCATTAAAATCGCGACCCGCGTTTCCAATTCTGGCGGCTCGACCGCAACGGTTAAACCCGCGCCAAAACGCGATTTCAAGCGCTCTTCTATCCCGCTTAATTCTTTGGGATATCGATCGGAGGTTAAAATAATTTGCCGCTGGCCTTCTAATAATGCATTAAAAGTATGGAAAAATTCTTCTTGTGACCGTTCTTTGCCCGCAAAAAACTGTATATCATCGATCAATAAAGCATCAACCGATCGATAGCGTCTTTTAAATTCATTGATGGCATTCGACTGCAAGGCTTTAACCATATCTGCCACAAAGCGCTCAGAATGGAGATAAAGCACTTTAGCAGGACGCTTCCCATTTTTATTTTCTAGAATGTAATTCCCAATCGCCTGCATAAGGTGCGTTTTACCCAAACCAACCCCCCCATACAAGAATAACGGGTTATAAGCCTCACCAGGATTTTCTGCCACTTGCATTGCAGCGGCTCTGGCCAGTTGATTGGATTTTCCTTCCACAAAACTCTTAAAAGTAAAGGACGTATTCAAATTGCTCTGGACGGGTTCAAACGTTTTTTCTTCGTCTCCAGAAATTTTTTCTTTAAGATCAACAGATTGGTTTGTTTTTTCGGCCGAGACGGGTTGGCGCTTTGCCCCGACAATCAATGAGACCTCCGTAAATTGCCCCACACTTAAATGGCTCAACACGGATTCGATGGTACTTAAGTAGTCGCGAACGACCCCTTCGAGCACGTATTGATTGGGAACAAAGAGAACAATTCCAGATCCGGTTTCTTCTGCTTGAAGCGGACTAATCCACTGACTAAATTGTTGTTGAGGGATTTCCTCTCGCAAACGCTGCAAACACTGCTGCCATAGAGAAAGCGCCACAACTACCCCTTAATCATTTTTGAGTGCAAAGAATAAATACCTAGGACCACCCAGTCTATACGGGTCTCCTCGGCAGATCCAGCCCTCTATTTATAATAAACTTATCAAACCAACTACATATTAAAAGCTGTTCACATCTTCGCAAAAAGGCTGTGGATAACTGTAAACCCGTCTCCTAAAACGAACTGATTTTTACCTATCCAGAGGTTAACGGATCACTATCCCAAGGTTGTACCCAGACCATTATTCATCATAACATTTTGAAATATATAAACTTATAGAACTTATCCACAGATAACGAGGATCATTATAATCACAATAAGATCAAAGATCTCTTTAATATAATTTCTATAAGGCATTGTATAACTTGGATTGACAACCCCGCCAACCTTTCGCTAAAGTATGCGGCTTACTGCTAAATAACGAGATTTCGGGGGCTCCATGAAAAGAACATACCAGCCAAGCAAACTGTGCCGTAAACGCAAGCATGGGTTTTTAGTTCGAAGCAGAACTAAAGGTGGGCGCCTGGTATTAAAGGGGCGACGTCAAAAGGGCCGAAAGAAATTGGCCGTATAGGGTTGACCACGAAACAGTATCCATTTTCCAAGACCAGTAGACTACAAACCCCGGCAGATTTTCAAGCTGTTTTTAGTCAGCCACTAAGATCGAGAAGTGCCTATTTTACGGTTTTGGCGCGTCCTAATGATCGCGAATATGCACGATTGGGTGTTATTGTCGCCAAAAGAATGATACGGCGGGCCGTCCATCGCAATGTGATCCGTCGATTAATACGAGAGAGTTTTCGTCTTAATCAAGGACTGATTGCTGGATTGGATGTGGTTGTATTGATACGATGTTCTCTTTCTCGAAAACAAAAGCAGGCTTTAAAAGAGTGTTTGAAACAACAATGGCACGAATTAGTCGGACAATGGGAAAAGGATTGATCGCGGTGATCAGCGCATATCAATATTGCATCAGTCCCCTGCTTGGTAATCGTTGTCGTTTTGAACCCCATTGTTCTGGTTATGCTAAAACGGCGATTCATCGTTTTGGAATATTAAAAGGCAGTGTTTTATCACTGTTACGATTGGCTAAATGTCATCCCTGGAATGCCGGCGGCGAAGATCCGGTTCCGCCTCAGTAAGGAGTCACTGTGACGACGCAAAATATTCGATTTTTTCTATTCGCAGCCGTTGGGTTAATTGGGATGTTGTTATATAACGCGTGGCAACAAGATTATCCAACCAAGCCAGCGGTGATGTCTTCAGCGATAGATGCGAAAGATGAAAGTCCCTCTTTAGATGATCAGGAAATTCCCACTGTTTTAGCTGAAAAAAACAAGCCGGAAGAAAAAACAGCTGCAACAACGGTGGGTGATACCCATCGTTATATTCAAGTTAAAACCGATGTATTTAATCTAAAAATTGACACCGTGGGGGGAGATATCACCCACTTAATTTTATCGGATTATGCCGAAAGCCAGGAATCTTATGGTGAAGGCTATGTGTTATTTGACGAATCAGCCACACGCTATTATGTTGCTCAATCCGGATTGACAGGCGAACAAGGTCCCGACAAAAGAGGGGTTGGTCGAGCGAAATATCATGCCGCTCAACCCGCGTTTCAATTGAGCGAAAAAGACAGTCAATTGTTTGTTGATTTGCATTACCACGCAATGAACCATGTTGATGTGACAAAACGGTTTATTTTTAATCGCGGTTCTTATGTGATTGAGGTCGAATATATTGTTGACAATAAAGGAACACAAAACTACACCGGGAATTTTTATGCACGGTTAAAACGTCAACCCAGTGCCGAAAAAGGGGGAGGATTTTTAGGAATTCAGACTTTCACCGGGGCTGCGGTTCACACGCAGGACACACCGTACAAAAAATTAAATTTCAAGGATATTGCAGAAAAACCCTTCGAACAGTCGGTTAAAGGCGGTTGGGCTGCAATGGTGGAACATTATTTTGTGAGTGCGTGGATCCCGAACAGTGAAGCCACGAATGTCTACCAAGCAAAAGAAATTCAAGAGAATATTTATATGGTGGGTTTGGTCGAACCCGTACTCACAGTGCTGCCGGGTGAACATAAAAGCATTAAAACAAAATTATATGCCGGACCCGAAATTACAGAAGACTTAGAACCGTTGGCGCCGGGTCTTGATTTGGCCGTCGATTACGGAATTTTATGGCCTATCTGCCAGCCCATTTTTTGGTTGTTGAAAAAACTGTTTCAACTGACGCAAAACTGGGGGGCTGCCATTATTTTAGTGACGGTGGTGATCAAATTACTGTTCTATAAATTGTCAGCGAGCAGTTATCGTTCGATGGGCAATATGCGAAAACTGCAACCCAAAATGGAAGCCTTAAAAGAGCGATACGGCGAAGACAAACAAAAATTCAGTCAAGCGGTGATGGAGTTATACAAAAAAGAAAAAATTAATCCGTTGGGCGGATGTTTTCCGGTGTTGATCCAAATCCCGGTATTTATTGCATTATATTATGTGCTGTTGGGCAGCGTTGAGCTGCGAGAAGCGCCATTTATATTTTGGATCACGGATCTTTCGGCGAAAGATCCCTATTACGTGCTGCCCATATTGATGGGGGCCAGTATGTTGATCCAGCAAAAACTAAACCCAGCACCACCAGATCCAGTGCAAGCCAAAGTCATGATGTTTATGCCGGTGGTGTTTACAGCACTGTTTTTGAGTTTTCCTTCAGGGCTGGTTTTATATTGGTTCGTCAATAATGTCTTGTCTATTTTGCAGCAATGGGTGATCACCCGAAAAATAGAAGCCACTTCGAAAGGTCATGGTGCAAAGTGACGTCGATACAATTGTCGCTGAAGCGACTCCCAAAGGGCGGGGAGGCGTTGGCATTGTGCGTATTTCGGGTCCGAAAGTTCCGGCAGTTGCAGAAAGCATCCTGAAAAAGATCCCCGCCCTTCGCCAAGGAGAATATCTTTCCTTTTGGGATGAAAGCGGGGAAATAGTCGATCAGGGCATTGCTTTATATTTTAAAGCACCGAACTCATTTACTGGTGAAGACGTGCTGGAACTGCAGGGGCACGGTGGGCCAGTTGTGATCGACAGTTTGATCCGAGCCGCCATCCAAGCGGGTGCAAGACTTGCTTTACCGGGAGAGTTTTCCTTAAGGGCGTTTCTAAATAACAAGATCGATTTATGTCAGGCAGAAGCGGTGAGTGATCTTATTAACGCCACCTCAAAGCAAGCCGCAAAATGTGCGATACGGTCGTTGCAAGGAGTCTTTTCACAAGTTGTCGAAGACATTCTGAAATCCTTAATTCATCTTCGAATGTATGTCGAATCTGCCATAGATTTTCCAGAAGAAGAAATCGATTTTTTAAGTGACGATCGAATTTTATTGGGGTTAAATGAATTAATCGTGCGCTTAGAGGAAGTCCATGGTAAAGCGCATCAAGGATCACTAATGTCAGAAGGCGCAAAAGTGGTGATCGTCGGACGGCCAAATGCCGGAAAATCCAGCTTGTTGAATCGACTCTCAGGATATGATCGCGCGATTGTCACGGATATTCCAGGAACCACGCGAGATGTTTTGCGAGAACAGATTTCAATCGATGGACTGTTGGTTGAACTGATTGATACGGCAGGTTTAAGAATGGCGCCCGATGTCATCGAACAGCAAGGCATTGAAAGAGCTTTACAAGAACTTCGATTGGCTGATCACGTGATTGTGATGGTCGATGGCAGTGCAACCGAGGATTTAGATCCAAAAAATCACTTATTAGAATGGCGGGAGGCTTTTCCATCGGAGATTGGGATCACCGTCTTGTGCAATAAAATTG